>Ga0153937_1000286_pt1 | contig 18258 bp, 19 predicted proteins | sample TSNY021MetaG_FD_104680 | JGI IMG/M metagenome (GOLD analysis project Ga0153937, IMG submission 104680) | Attine ant fungus gardens microbial communities from New York, USA - TSNY021 MetaG | ecosystem: Host-associated > Fungi > Mycelium > Unclassified | place: USA: New York, Robert Murphy County... | reverse complement strand
TCAATACTTTATTCTCTAACCTTCTAAACCAGTTCCATACAGGACTATACTGTTGATTCTCCTCCTCAACTCTTTTCCTCATTTCATTAAAGAATGGTAGTATATGGTCTAGAGTTGGTTTCAAAATTTCTTTGAAGTTTCTTGTTTGGAAAAAGGGTGGTTTGATTAGAATAGGTGGAGGTAGTGAAGAAAGGCAAGGTCCTATCTGTAGTTTGAGTGGTAGTGGTGGTAGAGGATTGGAAATCTTGTCAAGAAGTTCCTTTGCCTTGAGTAATTGATGTAACCATGCTTACCTAGTAGCATGTTTTTTATGTTTTTCCACCAATGCCCTTGATTCTTCTTTCAACAGAATATGAGGTTTAGGGGGTAGAATAGGCATAGGTATGACTGTTCTCTTTCTTTTTCCAATATCTTTGAACTTTCTACAACTTTCTGGAGTAAGATAAAGTGTTTCTCTAACACCAGTTTCAGCATTTGTGAAGGTGACAATATTGCTGTTTTTTCTGATAGCAGACATGGCTTGGGGGCAAAAGTGAGCACAATATCCCTAGTTCAGCAGATGAAGTGTGGTAGGCAGAAACTACACTACAACTATACTAAAAGTGTCTTTCCAATGACATAGATCCTGTCTTGAGGAGAGAGTTCAACATCATGTCCAGTTTCTCATACTGGCTCATGGAGGAGGAATAGGGGTTCTCAGAGTGGTTCTAGCCACCTGCAAGGGTTTTTTGGAAATGTTTACACAAATCCAAAGTCTTTCAGGACTAGCTGTGATATACAAGCTAGCCTGCTCTCAATAGTTTGAGACAGACCTTTCCCTTTACACCTGGGGTCCAGCCTACTATAGAGATAGGTCCTTGACAGAAACCCACTCTGAGCCCTCAGTAAGTCATCTGTCCTGTAACAGAAACAGAGACTCCTCTATAGAGATAGATCCTTGACAGAAACCTACTCTAAGTCCTCAGTTAGTCATCTGTCCTGTAACAGAAACAGAGATACCCTCAGAAAAGTTATCTTGTCCTGTAACAGAGACAAAGAGACCCCCTTATAGCTCCCTGGACCCACATCTGGAATGAACATAACTCCATGTCCTTTGCAGAGACAATGGGGACAGAAAACAGTAGACTTAACAAACTATCACAAATGGCCACTTACTTATTTGTGATTGGTTGATTTGATAATCAAAGTGTTTAAAAAAGTGAAGTTAGACAAGCAGCAAAAGATGTTGTTAAGTCTGAGGTTTATCCTTAGACATACAGTCCTTAAATACATGATTGTGGTGATCTATACACCAGAACAGCCTACTACATGATCACTATCTATTGTTCTACATATAGGAGTGCTATTGTTCTTGAAATAGAGATAACCTAACCATCTTAGGGCAGTCCTTTGTTCTATTCAAGGACAAATGATAATCTATAGATAAAGATCAGTTGTCATGTGCAAATATTGAGGACCTTGTATCTCCATGGGATCTTATTGCATTGAGATCTATTTATGACTGAAAGAAGCACATTGAAGAGAGCTTTACGATGGTTGTTGAAGCAAACAATTATGTTAAGCAGTTCCTGAGATATCAGTGATTTAGTGTCTGGTGACTTGGTGATCACTGACTGATCTGCTGATAACTTTGTGAATACTGATTGCTTTGAGATGTTTTTGGTACCGTTTGAGAGGTCTTCTTAAGGGCTTTTGGTGGCCATTTAGATCACTGAAATCGGTCAAGTATTTCTGGAGTTATGGTCCAAATGAAGTTTATGACAGTTTAAACTATGAAAAGGAAGGATCTACCCTCTTTCTAAAGATGAGAGGGAGGAGGTTCAGAAATTTGTGGATGACCAGTTAAGAAAGGGGTATATCAGACCATCAAAGTCCCCTTAGACATCACCAGTTTTCTTTGTAGGTAAGAAAGATGGGAAGAAGAGAATAGTTATGGACTATTGTAGTCTAAATGAACAAACTGTGAAAAATAATTACCCCCTGCCGCTAATTACAGATCTAATTGACAACATGGGGAGTAAGAGAGTGTTCACCAAAATGGACTTATGATAGGGCTTTAACAATGTAAGGATAAAGGAAGGGGATGAATGGAAGGGAGTATTTACCACACACATTGGATCCTTTGAACCAACTGTTATGTTTTTTGGGATGACAAATTCACCAGCTATATTCCAAGTGATAATGAATGAGATTCTGAGAGATATGATTAATAAAGGAAAAGTAGCAGCATTTGTGGACAATGTGCTAGTAGGAACAGAAACAGAGGAGGGACATGATGAGATAGTAGAGGAGATCCTAAGAAGGCTAGAAGAGAACGACTTATATATCAAGCCAGAGAAGTGTGCATGGAAAATAAGAAAGATTGGATTCCTGAATGTAGTCATAGGACCCAGTGGAATAGAAATAGAGAAAGAGAAGGTGGATAGGGTATTGAGTTGGCCAGAGCCAAGGAATGTGAAAGATGTTAGGAAATTTTTAGGCCTTGCAAATTATTACAGAAGGTTTATTAAAGACTTTGCTTGAGTAGCTAGGCCAATGTGAGTGCTGACAAGGAAGGATGTAAAGTGGAGATGGGAAGGAGAAGAACAGGCTGCATTTGAGGAGCTCAAGAAGGCCTTCACGATGAGACCAGTGCTAGTAGCCCTAGACTTAGACAAAGAGTTTAGGATAGAGACAGATGCCTTGAATTATGCAACTGGAGGAGTGCTCTCAATAAAGTGCTCTAACAACTTATGGAGACTGGTAGCTTTCATTTCAAAATCTCTAAGTGATACGGAAAGGAATTACAAGATACACGACAAAGAAATGTTAGCAATAGTCAGATGTCTAGAGGTGTGGAGACATTTCTTAGAAGGAATGGTAGTAAAATTCGAGATTTGGACAGATCATAAAAATCTTGAATACTTCATGAAAGCACAAAAGTTGAATAGACAACAAGCTAGATAGGCACTGTACCTATCAAGATTTGACTTTGTGTTAAAATATGTTCCTGGAACAAAGATAGGAAAGGCAGACAGCCTGAGCAGAAGGCCAGACTAGGAAGTTGGAGTGGAAAGAGACAAAGAGGATGAGATGTTGATAAGAAGAGAATGGTTAGAAAATAAAAGAACAGAGAAGGTGGAAGTAATAGTAGAAGGAGTAGATCTATTGGAAAAGATAAGGCAATTGAAAGTAAGGGATGATGAAGTAGTTAAAGCAGTGGAAGAGATGAAACAAGCAGGAGTAAAAGTTCTAAGAGACGAAAAGTAGAGGGACATAGATGGTGTAATGTATAAAGAAGAGAAGGTGTACATACCCAAGGATAAGGTGCTTAGAGTGGAAATAATTAGGCTGCATCACAATACACCTGTGGGAGGACATGGAGGACAGTGGAAGATAGTGGAGCTAGTCACAAGAAACTTCTGGTGACCAGGAGTAACAAAGGAAGTGAAGCAATACATGGAAGGTTATAACTCCTGTCAGAGGAATAAAAACTGCATAGAACAGCCAGCAGGAAAGCTGATGCCAAACTCAATTCCTGAAAAACCTTGGATGCATATATCGGCAGACTTCATTACTAAACTGCCTTTAGCTCAAGGATATGACACTATCTTAGTAGTAGTAGACTGGTTAACAAAGATGGTTCATTTTATACCAACTACAGAGAAAACAATGGCAGAAGGGCTAGCTAAGCTATTTAGAGACAATATGTGGAAGTTACATGGTCTACCTGAAAGTATCATATCAGACAGGGGGCCACAATTTGCAGCAGGAGTAATGAAGGAGCTAAATCAGATACTAGGGATCAAGAGCAAATTGTCAACAGCGTTCCACCCTCAAACAGATAGACAAACAGAGAGGATTAACCAGGAATTAGAACAGTACTTAAGGATGTTCATTAACTACCAACAAGAACAGTGGCCAGACTGGTTAGGAATGGCAGAGTTCACCTACAATAACAAGGCATATTCAAGTATGAAGATATTACTCTTTAAAGCAAATTATGGGCAAGATCCTAGGATGGAATTTGAGATAAGGAAGAGGGAAAAGTATGAAGGAGCAGAGAAATTTGTAGCAAAAATGAAAGAAATTCAGGGAGAGGCTAAAGTAGCCTTAGGGAAAGCGCAGGAAGAAATGAGAAAGTATATAGATAGGAAAAGAGAAGAAGTCGACAAGTATAAAGTAGAAGACTTAGTAATGCTCAGCACAAAGAATCTAAAATATTAGATAATTGGAAGGAGGACAGAGAAGTTGACAGAGAGGTTTGTAGGCTCTTACAAGATCAAGAAAATTGTATCGACAAACATGGTTGAATTGGAGTTACCAAGTACAATAAGGATACATCCAGTAGTAAATGTTAGTAGAATACGTAGATATGTAGGGCAAGTAGAGGGACAAAGGAGGAAGCAACCTGCTCCAGTCATAATCAAAGGAAAAAAGGAATGGGAAGTCGAGAAAATCCTAAATAAATGACGGATATGAGGAAAGGATAAGTACTTGGTACAATAGAAGAGATTCATAGCAGAATCAGATACTTGGGAAAGAAGGGAAAATCTGGAAAATACAAAAGAGGCAGTTGAAGAGTATAAAAAGGGATACCAACAAGACATGGAAGATGTAAAACAACAAGAGAGAGAGAAAGGAACATTCAGAAGAGGGGAACTGCTAGGACGATTTACAGTGAAAAGGTTATTTGGATGGTTGGATAAGAGGTATGACAAAGAATACTGGGCAAGGTTAAAAAGAAACTGGAGAAGATGGAAAGGAGGAAAGAAAAGAGAATAAAGAACAATGGAAACAATAAAGGAAGAGGAAGAAGAGACCAAACAAGGAAACTTGGGAATAAAGGAGTGGACAGAAGAAGACAATGACAAAATAGGAAATATGGTCAATCTCTACTATGAACTATAAAAATTCCTTGGGACAAGAAACCTTGAAAGGGAGGTGGTATTATAACTTGACCAAATAACTAAGTCATTATTTATTTTCTTTTTCTTTTCTTTTTTTTATTAAAAGAACCAATGGACATGCAAGAAGAAATGACTCAAAAGAAACATGCGGGACTTTATAAATAAGAGTAAATACCAAAATGTGTATAAGTAGTGTACAAAAAATGAATGAGAACTCTATTGAGTTCTCCTTGTCAACTCAGACTAGGAGTAGTTCTAAGACATCTCAGTTTAAGTCCTTACACCTTAGACTATGCTATAGAGCTAATAGAAGACAAAACCTTCCCTTATAGACCTGCATATCAACACTTGGAAAAAGAGCTATAGATATTAAAGGAGTTTATCCAAGACATAATGGCTCAACAGTTTATCTAACAAAGTAAATCCTCTATTGCATTGCCAATCCTATTTGTTACAAAAAAAAATACTACAGACCTTTGCCTTTGTATAGACTATTGTATTCTCAACAAGATCACTCTAAAAAACAGATATCCTGTTCCCTCTATAGACTTACTCCTAGATTGCTTGCAAGGCACCTAATTCTTTATAAAGATTAACCTACAAGAAGCCTTCTATTTACTATAGATTTGCAAAGGGAATAAATGGAAGACAGCCTTCTGAACTCCCTTTGGCCTGTTTGAGTTTTTAGTCATGCCTTTTGGATTGTATAATACATCTGTCTTATTTCAAGATTATATTGACTGGGCTCTTGAAGGAATGGAAGACAAGCTCATAGTGTACCTAGATGATATCCTAATTCATGGATTAATACTTGAGAAACTTTGTGACCAAATGAAATGATATCTGCAACAGCTCCAAGAGAATAAACTATTTGCTAAACTTAAGAAATGTGAATTTGAGGTGACAGAAACTAGAATATTAGGATTTATTGTCAATGAAAAAGGACTCACTATGGAACCAGAACACATTAAAACCATAACCAATTGGCCTGTGCCCACTATACTTATACAAGTCTAGGAATTTATAGACTTTCAGAGATCATGAAACCTATTACTGATCTGACTTGAAAGACCACATTATAGTTTCAATAGACCCCAATGACCACTGAAGCCCTAGAAAAAATAAAAAGATACTTTATCTCAGAACTATTACTCCAACATTTTAACTTCTCTAAACCTGTACACATCTTCACTAATACATCTGGCTATGCTGCCATAGCAATCCTTATGCAACAACATGGGAACTCACTATACCCAGTAGTATTCTGGTCAAGGAAGTTTACAAGCCCTGAGCAAAATTACACTATAATAGAGCAAGAGTTGTTACCTATAGTTGAAGCAATGAACCACTGGTGACACTACCTTGAAGGAGCTCAGTATACAATCCAGATATATACTGACCACTATAACTTATGCTACTTCAACATCCTAGAACACATTAGTAGTAGACTGGCCAGGTGGTCTATCCAGCTATAATGTTTTGACTTCAAAATCCAATATTGACTAGGAAAACAAAACTCTACTGATACTCTTTCAAGATGCCCTAACTACCAAATTGATCCCAAAAACCCAACACAACCAGCTCAGTTCAATTTGAAATTTTACATTGCATACCCAGAGACTACAGAAATGCAGGAGTATGAAGTCAAGTTAAAACTGAATACTGCTATGTGTCCAGAAGACCTTAGTCAGAGATTCCAAGAAGTATATACTATAAATCCATATCTGGAAAGAATACAACTAATACAGGATATTACAAATAGCCACTTACTAATTTGTGAGTTGATGATTTAATAATTAAAAGGCTCAAAAAAGCAAAGTTTAGACAGTAGCAAAAGATGTTGTTGAGTCTGAGGTTTATCCTCAGACATAGGGTTCTTAAATACATAATTGTAGTGGTCTGTGCACCAGGACAGCCTACCACATGATCACTACCTATTGCTCTACATATAGGAGTGCTATTGTTCTTGAAATAGAGATAACCTAACCATCTTAGGGTAGTCCTTTGTTCTATTCAAGAACAGATGATAATCTATAGGTAAAGATCAGTATTATGTACAAACATTGAGGATCTTGTATCTCCATGGGATCTTATTGCCTCAGGGTCTATTTATAGCCAAAAGAAGCATATTAAAGAGAGCTTCATATTGATTATTAAAGCAAATGATTATATCAAGTGGTTTCCAAGATATTAGTGATTTAGTGTTTGGTAACTTGGTGATCACTGACTGATCTGCTGATAACTTGGTGAATACTGATTGCTTTAAGACATTTTTGGTATTGTTTAAAAGGTCTTCTTAAGGGCTTTTGGTAGCCATTTAGATCATTGAAACCGGTTGAGTATCCCTGGAGTTATAGTCTAAATGAAGTTTGTGACACAGAAACTTAGTGACTGAAAAGAAGAGAAACATGTACTATACTGCAAAGACAAGATATATGTCCCTAAAGCATTGTGCATGAAAGTAACTCACTTATACCATGATACACCCCTAGCCAGCTACTTTTGTAGAGACTGAACAATAGAATCACTCTATAGAAACTTCTGGTAGCTGAACTTAGTAAGGAATGTTGCCAATTATATGAAAGCTTATCAATCTTGTGCTATGAACAAACCAATAACACACACTATGCATGGACACCTACTCCCACTTCTGTAAGGGGACACTCCAGGGACATACTTAGTTTTTAGGTAAACTCAGTATCTATGGGCTAAGTATATCTTCTATATCATACTCCCACTCTCTCCTGTGCTTTTTCTGTCTTGTGTTGTCATGGTGATGCTTGTTTAACTAGATAAGAACATTGTGGTATTATTGGTTAGTGTTTATATAATTGTATACAGACTACCTGTTGTAGTATATATAATAGCTTGTATGGGTAGATCTATCTTTACTCAAATATCACACTAGCTTCTGGGACCTTCTTCTAGTTTATTGAGTAACTACCTCTGAGTGTTCCTCTTACAACCTCCCTCCCCAGGTGACCTATGGCAAAGGATTGGTATGGACATGATCACTAACCTCCTAAGACATCAAAAACAAGCTATAACTGTATATTAGTAGTGATTGATCACTTTACAAAAATGAGCCACTTTGTACCTTGTAAGAAAAGCTTGAATATTGAACAGACTGCCAATCTGCTGATAGACATGGTCATAAAACACCATGGACTATCTTTAACAATAGTATTAGACAGGGACAAACACTGGATAAATGAGTTTTGGAAGTGCTTGTGCAACCATTTAAAGATAAAACAAGCATCTACCACAGCACACTGTGCCCAGGCTGATAGACAAACTAAAAGGATGAACAGAATTCTAGAGTCCTACCTGAGAGTGTACTGCAACTAGAAGCAGAACAACTGGGACCAGCACTTGGCTTCAGTGGAATTTATATACAATAACTCAAGACACATGGCCACTGGAGTTATATCTTTTTTTGCAAACCAAGGATACCATCCCTGAGCTGTGGTATTAGAAGAGTTGAAATGATCACCACTAGACAAGCCATCAGCAATGATGCATACAGAGAAAATGCAAACCTTATTTACAATATTACAGAATGCACTCAAATATATACAGACTGCCAACACCAAGTTCTACAATAAACACCAGAAAACAATTAAATTCAATGTGAGCAACCAAGTCTGGTTATGCACAGTGGATATTTGTACATGTCAACTGAGCAAAAAATTAAGCCAAAAAAATTAGGACCTTTCATAGTTAGCAGAGTGGTAAATTACAATGCTTACAAGCTAAACTTACTAGTATATCTTCAAATCTGGCCTATATTCAATGTTGATTGACTTGAACCATATACTCCTCTACTCCCAGACCAATCTATACCAACATTATCAGACCCAGATATCATTGACAATAACCTAGAACGGAAAGTTGATGCAATTGTTGATGCAAAAAGACAAAATGACACTTACTACTATCACATTCACTAGATGGGATTACCCCATAAGGAAGACATCTGGGAACCAGCATACCATCTCATTCATGCAAAAGAAGCAGTTAGTGAGTTCCACTACATACATCCAGATGCTTCCAAGCCCCAAGTATCAGATATGTGAGAATCTAGTAAAAAGAGGCAACAACTGTGAGGACATAGTGTAGAAAGAGGAGGATGTTAGAGACAAAATGCACATTAATTATTGATTATAATATTACATAATACTCCCTTATAATACTTGCTTAGATAATTCCTTCCTTAGTCTCAAATTTACAATATTGACAAACTGCCCTTGAGTTCAGTCTCATTCCCAGACAAAAGCAAACTGTAAACTGTTAGAGGAAAGGAGCATAATAGACTGCATACAATACTACTGACTGTGCACACTGCAGACAAGACTACTACAAAGTATTGGAGGAAGGTAGTATAGTGCACTGTAAACAATACTAAAACTGTTAGAGAAAGGGAGTGCAGTGACCTGATAGACAACTCTGCACACTATTATACAGACTGTTGGAGGAAGGGAGTGTAGCAACCTGCTAGACAACACAATGTCAACTAGACTCAGAATTAGTAGAGGGTTCAAGTTGGGCTGAAGGCCCAGTTAAAAACCTTGTTAATTAGTATATGAGAACAGGTGGGAATTGATGAGAATTTTGATGAATTGCATAACTGCTGAGTTTCAAAACTTTTCCCATCTTCTACACTCCTGTGAAGACTGACTAAGCAGTTATTGTAACATCACACTCACAACACACTTTAATTCTACAAAATTCAAATAAATTCATTAAAAATTAGAAAAAACTGCAGAAAAATAAAATAAAATTGGAAGAAACTGCACCTGTCCCCAAGTTTTTTTCAGTACACTTTCTTTTACTCAATTACTCAAAAATTCAAATTAATTCATTAAAAATGGAAAAAAACTTGTCATGACATGGTCAAAACAGCTAAGTCATTATTTATTTTCTTTTCCTTTTTCTTTTCTTTTAACTAGGAAATTAGCAGATACATGAAATGAAATAACTAAAAGAGATGCGTGGGAGTTTATAAATAGAAGTAAACACAGGAAGTGTATAAGTAGTATACCACAATTGAATGGGAACTCTATCGAGTTCTCCTTGTTAACTCAGACTAAGAGTAGTTCTAAGATGTCTCAGTCTAAGTCCTTACACTAGAACTCAATATCCACTTCTTGAGCACTATCCGCCTTGGACCTTGCTCACTCTTATTCTCATATAAATCAACCCTTGGCCAGTGGTCATCATGATCACTAGCCATCTCCATATATAACCGGGCTCTTGGCTTAAGGGGACTTTGCAGTCAGTTAGGGACTGTAGGTGGAGATGTGGTACCAAACCCAGGTATCATGTTCTAGACCTGACCTTGCAACTGGGTGGTGTTATTAGTTACTGTTTTCTTAGTAAAAACCTTGTGCTGTGCTCCATTGTGAGTGGTACATGCAGAGGAGTGACAGTTACTTCTAGAAGGCTGTCTAGAGTAGGGATCCTCTCCTTGAGGTGATAGTTTAACCCTATTATTAGGACAGTAGTTAGTAGAGCAGTAGGCACCTGGCTGGGTAAAGATCTTGTGCCCCAGCAGATGTAGTTGTAATTAGCAAGAATCAACATTACTTCTGTACCCTTGCAGAGACATAGCACCATGTCTTTGCAACAATATAATTTACTAATAAGTAACTTGCTTAAACAAAAGCATGCCCTCACTTCATTAAGGGCAAAATTAGAAGGAAAGAAGGAACGAGAATGTTGGAGTTGCAAAGGGTTCAGGCACCTGGCCTGAAATTGCAGGAATAAGGAAGGAAAGGAAAAGAGGGGAACTGCTCCCCAAAATAAATTTGAAGTGTTGTCAAGTAGAGTAATGCAGTGTGACATGAAGGAGAGGATGATAAGAAAGCAGGAGACAGTGAAAGTAGAATGTTTTAAGTGTAGAAAGAAGGGACACAAGTGCAGAGAGTGTCCTCGTTGGAAAGAAGAAAAGAAGTTGTGAGTGGTAGAAGGGGCGGCGCATGTGGCCATACCACAAAAGGCATAGCAAAAAGAGTAGAAGAGGAGCCTGGCACATATCCTATGATAAAAAGCGCAAGAGCACTGTGGAGAGAGCATCCCAGATAAGGCATACCTGTTAGAGCTGGAGTGGTATACAAAGGAGGTGATAGTATCATATGTGGAGTATGAGAGATGTGAACAGAAAGGATGCCATGTGGAGGAGAATAGAGAATAGGAAGTGATTTCAGACAGGCAGAAGTGGTGTGGATGTCAGAAAAGGAAGGAGACAGAGGTGGCACACCCCAAAAAAGGAAAGGTGCAGCAGAGCGGCACATGGGCAGGAGCCCTGGAAAGCACAGCAAAACATGGGTTTATGCTAGAGAAACTAAAGAGACCTATAATAGTCAGAAATATGGATGGAACCAACAATAGTGGAGGAGCCATTACACATCAGGTAGAAGCAAATGTGTACTACAAGGGTCACATAGAAAGGATGAGGATGGATATATGTGACTTAGGAAAAACAGAAGTAATACTGGGAATGCCGTAGTTACAGGCACATAACCTGGAAATCAATTGGAAAACTGGAGAAGTAAAAATGATGAGATGCCCACCTTTATATAGTAGAACAAGACCAAGGGGAGTCAAGAAAGAAAAAAGGGTAGCAACCCTAGAGAAAGAGAAAATTGTCAGATGGGCAATCGATGACAAGAAAGATTGGGGAAGAGAGGAGGAAATTGAAGAGGACCACAGGAAAATTGAAGAGTTGGTCCCAAGGAAATTTCTAAAATGGAGAAAAGTGTTTGGGAAAGTAGAGTCAAAAAGAATGCCAACTAGAAAAGTTTGGGATTATACTATCGATCTCAAGGAGACATTCAAACCATGGAAGGGAAGAATTTACCCTCTATCCAAAAACGAGAGGGAGGAGATCCAGAACTTTGTGGAAGATCAACTGAGAAAGGGGTATATCAGACTATCAAAATCCCCTCAAACATCACCAGTCTTCTTTGTGGGCAAAAAGAATGGGAATAAGCAGATAGTAATGGACTACTGCAACCTAAATGACCAGAAAATGAAAAATAACTACCCACTACCACTAATTACGGAGCTAATCAACAATATGGGTAGCAAGAAGGTGTTCACTAAAATGGATCTGAGGTGGAGGTTCAATAATGTGAGGATAAAAGAAGGAGATGAGTGGAAGGGAGCATTTACAATGTATATAGGGTCCTTTGAGCCAACAGTTATGTTCTTTGGGATGACAAATTTACCAGCCACATTCCAGGCAATGATGAACAAAATTCTGAGGGACTTGATTAATGAAGAAAAAGTTGCTGTGTTTGTAGATGATATACTAGTAGGGACAGAAATAGAGGAAGGACATGATGAGATTGTGGAAGAAATACTGAGGAGGCTAGAAGAAAATGACTTGTACATCAAGCCGGAGAAATATATATGGAAAGTGAGAAAAATTGGGTTCCTAGGAGTAGTAATAGAGCCTAAGGGAATAGAAATGGAGGAGGAGAAAGTAGACAGAGTACTCAGTTGGCCAGAGCCAAAAAATGTGAAAGACATCAGGAAATTCTTGGGCCTTGCAAACTATTATAGGAGGTTTATCAAAGATTTTGCTTGAGTAGCAAGGCCTATAAATGTGCTGATGAGGAAAGATGTAAAGTGGCAGTGGGGAGTGGAACAGCAGAAAGCATTTGATGAACTCAAAAGGGTGTTCACAATAAAACCAGTATTAGTGGTACTGGACTTAGATAAGGAATTCAGAGTAGAAGCTGATGTGTTAAATTATGCTACTGGAGGAGTACTATCAATGAAGTGCTTAGATGAAATATGAAGGCCAGTCGCTTTCATTTCCAAGTCTCTCAGTGATACAGAAAGAAATTACGAGATACATGACAAGGAGATGTTAGCAGTCATTAGATGTTTAGAAGCATGGAAGCATTTCCTGGAAGGAGCAGCAACTAAATTCAAGATTTGGACTGATCATAAGAATCTCGAGTACTTCATGAAAGTGCAGAAGTTAAATAGGAGACAAGCAAGATAGGCTCTATACCTGTCAAGATTTAATTTTATGCTGAAGCACATTCCAGGAAGTAAGATGGGGAAAGCAGATAGCCTAAGTAGGAGACCAGACTGGAAAGTAGGAGTAGAAAAAGACAATGAGGATCAGAGGTTGGTAAAACCAGGGTGGCTGGAAGTAAGGAAAATAGAGATGGTAGAAATAATAGTGGATGGAGTGGATCTATTAGAGGAAGTTAAAAAGTCAAAAGTAAAAGATGATGAGATAGTAAAAGTAGTAGAGGAAATGAAGAGAGCAGGAGTAAAGATGTTAAGAGATGAAGAATGGAGAGAGGTAGACGGCGTTATGTATAAAGAGGGGAAAGTGTATGTACCAAAAGATGATAGATTAAGAACAGAGATTATTAGGCTACATCACGATATGCCAGTAGGAGGACATGGAAGACAGTGGAAGATGGTAAAACTGGTCACTCGAAACTTTTGGTGGTCAGGGATCACCAAAGAGGTGAAACAATATATAGAGGGGTGTGACACTTGCCAGCACAATAAAAACTGCACAGAACAACCAGCAGGAAAATCAATGCTAAACTCAATTCTAGAAAAACTGTGGACGCATATATCGGCAGACTTTATCACTAAATTGCCTTTAGTGCAGGGATACAATAGCATTCTGGTAGTAGTAGATTGGTTAACTAAGATAGTCCATTTTGTACCAACTACAAAGAAAACATCGGCAGAGGAATTAGCAAGGTTGTTTAGAGATAATGTGTGGAAACTACATAGGTTACCAGAAAGCATCATTTCAGATAGAGGACCCCAATTTGCAGCAGGGTTAATGAGAGAGTTAAATGGGATGTTGGGGATTAAGAGTAAATTGTTGATGGCATTTCACCCACAGACAGATGGGCAAACAGAAAGGGTAAACCAGGAGTTAGAGCAATACTTGAGGATGTTTATTGATCATAGACAAGAACAATGGCCTGAATGGTTGGGAACAGCGGAATTTGCATATAACAATAAAGTGCACTCGAGTACTCAAACGACACCTTTTAAGGCAAATTACGGACAAGATCCTAGAATGGGGTTCAAAGGAAGAAAGAAGGGGAAATATGAGAGAGCAAAGAAATTTATTGAGAAGATGAAAGAAATACAGGAAGAAGCAAGAGTGGCACTAGGGAAAGCACAAGAGGAAATAAAGAAGTATGCAGACAGAAAGAGAAGAGAGGTTGACAATTATAAAGTAGAAGACTTAGTGATGTTGAGCACTAAAGATCTAAAATACCAAATGGTTGGGAGGAGGACAGAAAAGTTGATGGAAAGATTTGTGGGGCCTTATAAAGTAAAGAAAATTGTATCATCAAATGCAGTAGAATTAGAGCTACCCAATACAATTAAAATACATCCGGTAGTCAATGTTAGTAGGATATGTAGATACATAGGGCAAGTAGAAGGGCAGAAAAGGGAGCAACCAGCTCCAGTAATAGTTAATGGAAAGGAAGAATGGGAGGTAGAGAAAATTTTGAATAAGCGGCAAATTAGAGGAAAGGACAAATACCTGGTATGATAGAAAGGATTCACAGCAGAATCAGACACTTGGGAAGGAAGGGAAAATCTGGGAAACACAAAGAAAGCAATCAAGGAATTTGAAAGAGAGTATTGATGGGACACAGAGGAAGTAAACTGGCAAGAAAAAGAAGAAGGAATATTTGAGAGGGGAGAATTACTAGGAAGATTTATAGCAAAAAAGTTATTTGGATGGTCAGATAAGAAATATGATGAATACTGGGGAAGGTTAGAAAGAAATTGAAGACGATGGAAAGGAGGACGACCAAAGAAAAGAAGAACAATGGAGACGATTAAGGAAGAAGAAGACAAATCAGGGGTAAGAGAGTGGACAGAAGAAGATGATGAGGAGATGGGCAACATGGTTGACCCATACTATGAGTTATAGAGAAATCCTTAGGACGAGAAAACTTAAGAGGGGGGTAGTGTTATGACATGGCCAAAACGGCTAAGTTATTATTTATTTTCTTTTCCTTTTTCTTTTCTTTTAACTAGGAAATTGGTGGACATATGAAATGAAACAACTAAAAGAGATGTGTGGGAGTTTATAAATAGAAGTAAACACAGGAAGTGTATAAGTAGTGTACCATAATTGATTGGGAACTCTATCGAGTTCTCCTTGTCAACTCAGACCAGGAGTAGTTCTAAGACGTCTTAGTCTAAGTCCTTACAAAACTGCAGAAAAGACTACTACACACTATTGGAGGAAGGAAGCATAGTGGACTGGAAACTGTTGGAGAAAAGGTATATAATGTACTGTAGACAATACTACTAACTGTGCACACTGCAGACAACACTACTGCAAACTATTGGAGGAAAGGTATATAGTGTACTGCAGTGCATATACAATACTACTCACTACCATACAAATTGTTGGAGGAAGGGAGCACAGTGACCTGACAGACAACACTGTACACTGTTACATAGACTGTTGAAGGAAGGGAGTGTAGTGACCTGCCAGACAATACAATAGCAACTGTACTTAGAATTAGTAGAGGGTTCAAGTTGGACCAGAGGCCCAGATGAAAACCTCATTCTATATTAGAGACAACAACTGTATATGGTATATGACCTTGATGTGTAATGGAGAGGATACCTATATATGGTATAGTACTCTAATATCTCTAACTGAAAAAGAAAAATTGGTATCTGGAGAAGTCTGAGAGAGGGTTTTGCATTCTTCTCAGATAGCAACATCTAGGAAAGTCTGGGATACCTTGAAATTTGAAATTCATGCTCACATCTTGGCATGGAGTAGTCTAAGAAAATCTGAGATCACAGATTTTCTCAGACTGCTTACAGGAAGTCACCCAGTGATGTAGATTGCTGCATGTTGGCAGAGTATTCTAATTACAGTTTGCCTTTCTCTCAAGTCCAATCACAGGGTCTGATGTCTTTTCTTTACATCTATGTTTTGTCTCTGATTTTCCCAATATACTTCAAGGGCTATGTTTGGATACATCACAAAGGTCTACCACTCAGATTATGGTACAGAAAGAGGCATATACCTTTCCTCATGCATTAATCTGATATGGGGAAGAGCAAAGACATTTCTATTGTCTTGTATGATTATCGGGAAGATTGCAGTTACGTTTTATAAAACAGATCCCTTGTACAAAACTGATTAAACGTGTCAGGTTAACTTGGACCTTCCTTTATTGTTTGTCCAAATCTGGCATTGTGCCCCGGGATTTCTCCTGTAGTGTATTTGATCCTATAGTGCATCGTTTTCTTGTTGGTTTTATCCCAGCAGCTGCCGCAGAAGGATACATAGTCAACTTGCTAGTCATCATCGAGCGGAACCGGCACTGTGACAATGGCCACAAATCTCTCAGATTTCATCAAGTTTTTGTCTGACTGTGGACGACTACTGACCGCCAGAATCTGGGCTACTACCTGGCGATCGTAGAGTTGATGCCGCCTCCGCAGACGATTGTTCCCCTTATTACAGTATCGCCTGGGAAGGCTCAGGATACTTGGTGGTTTCGCCAGCTTGAAGACCTTGCAAAAGCTCCTAGGATTTTTCTGTGGCTCTGCGTTGGGGGTGAAGAATCTGTATGCTTTGTGACTTGTGATTGGGAAGATCTCTGGCCTCTCGGTGAAACACAAGTAGCAGACATGGCAACAGTCTATCAGATAGAGTTACCAAAGCGATTGCAAGTGGAACATTGGGTCGTACAAAGCATTCCGTACAGTGTAGCAGTCAAACGCGTGCGCCTGGATGCTGACAATGGCGCGGATAATATCAAGGCAATGCTCGGTGATTGCAGTGTACCACTGGCGGACTGAGTTGACAAACTGTATTGCATAACAGCTGAGACTGCGGAAAAAAGTGGGGGAAGGAATGTCCAACTGCAACAAAATCTCAATGATCACTTCTACGGAGAGTTTATCGAGCTGACTAGTAGCAAAACCGGTGGAGGTGGGCATAAAAACGTGTCGACCATTGTCGAGCGAGCAGCGTTTTTCGAGTCGCGCATTGTCTGGGACCAAGGCTGCGTCCTGCATAGATGTTGTGCAAAATTGAATGAATCATTCATAGAGACATTCTGAGACCAAGCGGAGGCGAAAATCTCAACTTATGATGGCACGTAGACTGACTTGTAGTTAAAACTGTTCTCACGAACTTCAAATTTTTGACATTCTGTCACAGTGTGATAGTCATAGTTATGCACTCCCTTCCGCAGCGCCTATCGACCATGATGGCAGAGTTTTTTCTTGTTTTCAAATCCTCCATCAATGTTATTTATTTTTTCCAAATAAGAGATTAGATTCTGAAGAGGTATGTATCTGGAAGAATAGGGTGTTGGGATGTCGAGCATTATACTAAAAACAGGTAATGTTTCTGATATTGGTAACTATGTTGACGCAGCAAAATGAATTGCGCGCAGGGGAAGATGAGAGGAAGCAAGAAAGACTTTAAATAATAAAACTGTAACTACATTCCCATTTATATACGTAATCATCCGAAGCAGTACTCCGGCAAATGGAGTTTCCAAGACAACTCGATGTCACTCCATGACATGACATAATTCCGCGATATTGATCCTGTCCACTTTGACAATCCGGCACATATTACCTGGCATCCCTCACCTGAGTACTCACCCGCTCTGATTGACCATTCCCTTGGTCAAAGACCCATTGCTCTTACTACAGTTGGATACACAACACGTCTCTTTGATGCCTGTACCGGTCATCTGCACGCTCGGATTTTGGGTTCAGCATACCCAACTATGGCATTCATACGAGATGGAACAGCGTTGGCATACTACGACCCCTACTATGGTTTAAGAATTTGGGAATTAGAAGATCTCCTAGTTGAGCACCAGCATATCACTGATGGATATGAGCTTATGCTGCGAGGCATGAGGGATGGATGGGTGATGGGTCAGGATGATGAGCCGCTGTTTTGGCTCCCAGTCGAGAACAGGGAAGGACTGTATGCGCCACCGCCCAAAGTACTGATTGAGGGGTCATATATCTCAACGATCCTGGACTTTTCTCACTCAAGGCTCGGCTGAAAGTGGACCGAATGCATCGACAAAGGGTGGTTGAGAGAATTCGAGCGAAAGGAAAAGAAGATAGGAAATCTGCTGGAATAAGAAAACAAGGTGCGTCCTGTCCTTACCCAATGTACTTGAAGGTGTTCAAATGCATGAACAGGAGAGTAAAACGAGTTTGCTGCTCTACTCAAGTTTTCGCTCTTTCGGTATCTCAATACATGTTTCCACTCCAGCGAGTTGACGGATATCACTATTTCCTGTACTTACGGCTGCCAGGCCTCTGTTGAAGTAATTATAATGAATAGTCTCAACGT
>Ga0153937_1000282_pt1 | contig 18440 bp, 15 predicted proteins | sample TSNY021MetaG_FD_104680 | JGI IMG/M metagenome (GOLD analysis project Ga0153937, IMG submission 104680) | Attine ant fungus gardens microbial communities from New York, USA - TSNY021 MetaG | ecosystem: Host-associated > Fungi > Mycelium > Unclassified | place: USA: New York, Robert Murphy County... | reverse complement strand
TTATACCAAAATAATTGAATCCGTAAAGAAAACAGGCCGGGTAGTGCTGGCCTCCGACGCTTGCACCAGAGGAAGCTTCCTTAACGACGTGGCCCGGAACATAACCGAGCTGTGCTTTGACGACTTGGACGCGCCGCCGGTGGTAGTCGGAGCCCAAAATTGGATCACTCCGCCCTTTGAATACGACGAATTTTTCTTCCCCCAGGCATCCTGGATATTGGATGCTATAAACGAGAATGTATTGCCTCTTCCGGGGCATGTGCCTGATGTGAGCTATACACCGGTGGAGCAGCAGAGACGGGCAAAGCTGGGAGTGTAAGCGGGTATAAAGAAAGCAAGGAAACGGGCTTGTTTTGCCGTATGTTTCCTTGCTTTTTGTTTTTAAATAGCTAGCTTTTATGTTGGCGATTTTTTATCAAGAAATAACATTACGAAGCCGCATTATTCCGTTTGACCATTTCAGTAGCCGCAAAAGTAGCCACATCTTCGGCGAACTTACCTGGACCAAATCCGGCGTCGAATCCCAATTCTTTTGCCAACTCATGACCAAGGCGAGCGCCGCCACATACAATTATAAATTTTTCACGCAACCCTTCGGCTTCCAACAATTCAATAAGTTCTGTTAGGTTTTGGATGTGAATGTCCCTTTGCGTCACAGTCTGAGACACCAGTAAAACATCGGCGTTTAGCTCCACCGCCTTACGGATGAATTCATCATTTGGCACCTGACTGCCCAAATTGTAGCTCTCGAACATCTCATACCTCTCCAGACCATAGTGACCTGCAAAACCTTTGCGGTTGAGGATGGCGTCGATACCAACGGTGTGGGCGTCGGTACCGGTGGATGCCCCCACCACGATAATCTTGCGGCCAATGTTTTCCCGGATATAGTCGTTCACTGTCGTCATGTCCATGGTATCCTCTTCAACCACTATGACATGGATGCTGGTATAATCAACGGTATGTACTATTCCGCCATAGACTACGTAAAAAGTGAAGCACTTATCCAAGGGAGCATGATAGGCTACGTTCGGATCATCCAAGCCCATCTTGCGTACGATAAGCTTTGCCGCCTCGATGCCTTTTTCGTCGTCAGGAACCGGTAGGGTAAAGCTCATCTGCATCTTGCCGTCGTTCATGGTATCGCCATAGGGTTTCAGTTTCTTCAAGTCCAGGGTTGTATTAAATTCTGCCTTATGCAGGTTGTAGTTTCCGGCACTCATTCGGCGACTCCTCCCTTCATACAATCAATAAACGGATTGCGGTAACCGTCCGCTTTGCGTACTACGCCCTTGAGGCCGCGGCCTCCGTCCCGCGGACGCTTAATCTCGGCAAAGACGCCCTTCTCCAGAGCTGCGAACAAGCCCAAATCCTCTATCTCCCCAAGAAGCTGTGCGGCGCTGCCCAAAACCTCGTTTGCCCTTTTCTCAATACGACCACCGGATTTGAATTCCAGTTCTTCCCCTAGGTGGCGCATAGTGCGCTCAATGTACCGAGCGTTTTCAATGGCGAGGGCCCGGTCGGACATGAATGGGGTGTGTACCGCCTCGGTAAGCATACCCAGCAAGTGCACCTTTTGACCGGTAAGGACGGTGACCATGTTGAACAATGCATCCTGCACATGGGCGCAGAAGATGTTGCCCGTTATGAATTTTGTCGGGGGCATATATTTGAGAGGGGCTTTAGGAAAAATCTCCCGAGCCATCTGGGCCTGGGCAAGCTCCATAAGGAAGCCGTCTTCCACCTCGGGGTCAATCTCAAAGGCGTGTCCGAGACCCTGCTGCTCCTCCCGCAGACCCGCCATCAGCGCAAACTGCTCGTTGAGGAATTGGCTGGCCAGAACGGTGTGAGCCTCCTCCACAGCGTCGGCGGTGGTGAGGTAGTTGTCCTCGCCGGTGTTGATAATGACCTCGGCGAAGGAATTGATAACCCGGGAAAAATACTGGTCAATGATGGTTCGTTGCATGTTGATGTCCCGGAACAGGATGCCGTACAGTGCGTCGTTAAGCATCATATCTAGCCGTTCTAAGGCACCCATAGCGGCAATCTCCGGCATGCAGAGGCCGGAGCAGTAGTTGCACAGGCGGATGTAGCGCTTCTCCTCGGCGCCCACCTCGTCCAAGGCCGCTCGCATGAGTCGGAAGTTCTCCTGGGTGGCGTAGGTGCCACCGAAGCCTTCGGTGGTGGCGCCATAGGGGACGTAGTCCAGCAAGCTCTGACCGGTTGTACGGATAACGGCGATGACGTCCGCGCCCTGCCGGACAGCCGCTCTAGCCTGAGTGATATCCTCATAGATATTTCCGGTAGCGACGATAACATAGATATAGGGCCCCTGTTTATCGCCATATTCCTTTAGATATACATTGCGTTGTCGCACATTGCCGCGGATTCGCTCCACCGCTGCTTCCACCACGGGGGCAATGACCTTGTCGATGGAGACACTGTCGTGGATCTGCAGTCGAGAGATATCCAATTCTCCTTTAGCAATCGCCTCTGCAATCTGTTGGGGAGAGAGTCCGGTTTCCGCCATGGTGTTTCCGACATGGAACGCCGCCCCCATAGGCAAAAGCTCCTTGTCCATCAGATGGTCCACAACCACATTGGGAAGGGGAACATCTACACTGTCTACCCCGTCGATGCCCAGCAACCGGCACACCGCGCGCTCCACAGTAACGGTGGTGTGCTGATCAATGAATAACTGCGTATCTTTCGCCACTCGACGTGCGCTTTTCCGGGCTTTATCCACTAAGGTCTGATTCAAGTTGAGTTTGCTCTGCAAAATTATCACATCCTATTAAAATGGCTTATTTTATGTGTAAAGCTTCGCGCTAAAATAAAGCTTTCCCATTACAGCGGTTGCCACGGGCAAGTCCCTGGGGTTCCAAGGCGATCTGGCTGCCCTGCTCAAGACCGGCAACGCCCACCAGCTCCACACTGCGCTTGCCAGTGCAAACGTTGCACTTGCAGGTTTCTTCGTAGTGCTCTGGCTCGGTGTAGGTGGTAATCACACCCTCAAAGTTACGCAGAATCACTCGCTTGGAGGTTTGTGATATAAGGTAGTCGGGCATTACGGGAATCTTGCCTCCGCCTCCGGGGGCATCCACTACGAACGTGGGGACACAGAATCCGGAGGTGTGTCCGCGCAGCCCTTCGATAATCTCTATTCCTTTGGAAACAGGAGTTCGGAAATGCTCCAATCCTATGGAAAGGTCGCATTGGTATATATAGTAGGGTCGCACCCGGTGCATTACCAGCTTATGCACCAAATCCTTCATTACGTGGACACAATCGTTCACTCCTGCCAGCAACACGGTCTGATTGCCCAGGGGAATACCGGCATCCGCCAACATTGCGCAGGCCCTTGTGGATTCCGGAGTAATTTCGGCCGGATGATTAAAGTGGGTGTTGACCCATACGGGATGATATTTCTTCAGCATAGAGCACAGGTCCGGGGTAATTCTCTGAGGCATGACCACCGGAATGCGTGAGCCGATGCGAACGATTTCCACATGTTCAATTTCCCGCAACTTTTTAAAGATGTACTCCAGCCTGCTATCCGAAAGCGTGAGGGGATCTCCGCCGGAGATGAGCACATCCCGTACCTCGGAGTGCGCCTTTATGTATTCTACCTGATGGTCAACCAGGTCGGTCGGAACCATGGCGTCAGTTTGCCCGGCGAAGCGGCGGCGTGTACAGTGACGGCAATACATAGAGCATTGGTCGGTAATCAGCATCAGTACCCGGTCTGGATAACGGTGCGTCAGATTAGGCGCCGGGGAGTCGGCCTCCTCATGGAGCGGGTCCAGTAAATCCGCTTCTGCGGTGTGTAGCTCCATGCCGGTAGGGATGCACTGCTTCCGAATAGGATCGTTGGAATTCTCCGGGTGAATGAGGGATAGGTAATACGGTGTAATCGCCATCCGCAGGGATTTGAGGCACTTCTCAACGCCCTCCTCCTCGTCTTTGGATATATGAAGGAATTCTTTCAGTTCTTCTAACGTTTCCACCCGGTTTCGGATCTGCCATTCCCAGTCATTCCATTGTTCGTCCGGAATATTGGTATAGATTGTACGCTTTCTCATTATTAACCTCTTCTCTTTTTTGTTATGAAATCTGGCTCAGATGTATTTTTGATTGAACAGATTCCGAATCTTTTCACTTTCACGAAGTTCCCACAGAGTGATCTCTGCGTGGCCTTTGGTGTATCCGTTTCCAACAATCATGGTCACATCCTTGCCAACGCCCTCCGCACCGAGGGCCGCCCGGGTGAAACTGGTAGCCATGGAGAAAAAGTAAATACAGCCGCCATCCCGAACCGGGAGAATCGCCGACATTTCACAGTTCTCCACGTTGACGCAGCTGATGGAAATATCGTACTCCTTCCCATCATTGGCGGCGAGTGCCTTCTCCAGCAAATCCACCGGCCTGGTGGCATCCGCAGCAATATAGTGGTGGCCGATGCCCAGGTCCAACAGCTCCTTGCACTGCGATTCCTGTCTGTCCACGACCACAACATTGCCGGTGGGGCCAACCCGCTTCATTGCCTCATAGCCGCAGAGGGTTCCGGACTTTCCGCCCGCGCCGAGAATCAGCACGCTGTCGCCAGGCTTCACCAGCTTGGCGGTCTGGGCGGGAGCGCCCGCAACATCCAGGGCGGCTAATGCCAGCGCCTCGCTCATATCGTCGGGGAGCTTGGCATAGAGAGCGCTCTCAAACAGAACCGCCTTGCCGGCCACATCCACCCGGTCAATATCCATGTGGATCTCTTTAATCTCCTCAATTTTCAGCGGGGTCATGGACAGGGATACGAGGGAGGCAATTTTATCGCCGACCTTCAGGTCCCGGTTCTTCAAATCCTCGCCGATATAGGACACTGTCCCGATAAACATGCCGCCGGATCCGGTAACGGGATTCTGCATTTTACCCCGTTCCTCCACGATGGAGAGAATCATCTCCTCAATCTTTTCCCTGTCCTTTCCGCACACTTCCTCAATCTGGGTAAAGGACGCAGAGTCAATATTCAGGGAGATAACATCACAAATAATTTCGTTGGAATATTTCTTCGTCATATCGTTGTCAATTTTCCGAGCCGCCTGGGTAAGTACACCCTGGGGATCGATAACTCGGTGAATACCATACCGGTCGCCTTTTACGGTCATACCTTTCTCCTCCATTTCTATGTGTTTTGAACCTTAAGCGTTCTATATTTTGAAATTCCCAATATTACTCTTGCCTCATCCGGTGTGGCGAGGGAACGTCCCAGTTCCTTTGCCAGACGAACGGCCTTGGATACCAGCTCGCCATTTGATTTTGCAAGCACCCCCTTTTCCAGATAGATATTATCCTCAAACCCCACGCGCACATGGCCCCCCATCAGGATTGCCATGGCAGCAATAGGGAATTGGCTCCTGCCGATTCCGGCGGCGGTCCAGGTGCTGCCGGCCGGAATGCTGCCTACCATAAAAACGAGATCCCTCGCCTCAGAGGAAATGCCTCCGTTAACCCCTAAAACAAAATCGAAGTGCATGGGTGAAGTGATGAAACCCTTTTTGTTCAGGCGGATGGCCATATCCACCATCCCCTTATCGAACACCTCTATTTCCGGCTTGATTCCCTTATCAGCCATTTTTTCGGCAAAATGTATAATGGTGTTCTCGGTGTTAACAAAGATATCATCCCCGCCAAAATTGCAGGTACCGCAATCAAGGGTGGCCATCTCGGGGTTCAGAGTGATGGGCTGTAAGCGCTCCTCGTTGGTCATCCCCACTGCGCCGCCGGTGGATGGCTGGATAATCACGTCGGGGCAGACACTCCGGATAGCATCCATACATTCTTTGAACCGCTTAGCGCTCTGTGTTGGAGTTCCGTCATCTTCACGAACGTGCAAATGAATGATGGCTGCCCCTGCGTCATAAGCGCTTTTTGCTTCCCGCGCAATCTCTTCCACAGTGTAGGGGACGGCGGGGTTGTGTTGCTTTTTCACTTCCGCCCCGCAGATGCAAGCGGTGATAATCAACTTTTCCACAGTTAAGCCTCCTTGTGTCCACGTTGTTTGTCCACTGCAATATAATCACCCGCATAGACCGAGGCCAAGAATTCCACTTTGTCGTATGCTCGAAACAAACCCTCATCACCGTCGTGGCGAATGAGAAGCTCAGTCGCCACATCGCCAAACAGGCCCAGCATACGCGCGCCGTCCACAAGACCTCCGCCGTAGTGGGCATCATGAGTGCTCATACGCAACCTAATCATTGCTTTCATTCTAAAAACTCCCTTCTGAAATTTGGCTTGCCACATATTCCAACAAAAAACGCTATTGATTGCTGGAAAGACCAGAAATCAATAGCGCATCACGGGAAAAGTTCCACTGGCAGATTGCCTTGTTCACAAAACAAAACGCTATTGATTGCCGGGAAACCCGAAAATCAATAGCGCATCACGGGAATAAGCTCCGCCGCCAGATTGCCTAACCCACAAAAAACGCTATTGATTGCCGGAAAGACCGGAAATCAATAGCGCATCACGGGAAAAGTTCCACTGGCAGATTGCCTCGTTCACAAAACAAAACGCTATTGATTGTCGAAAAAACCGAAAATCAATAGCGCATCATGCCTCCATGACAGTGATGACGTACTGAACGTCACCCCCAAGCAAGAACGCAGGCCGCGTTCTCCTTTCGGCGAAAAGCACATTCCCTGCCAGCATTCGGATGGCCTTCCTTTACCATCTGGCTAGTACCTTACTTTCCGCTACCTCTATTCACTATTTAATTGCCAATGTTCTATGACAATTGTTAAACTTGCCAAACCGCATCGTAATCCTAAACCAGAAAAATATTTTTGTCAAGATATTTTTTTAAGCAATTTTCGTTTATTGACTATGACAAGCTTCGCTCTGCCTAAAATTATACCGGAACTTTTGACTGGATTTTATCTTTTTATCAGCCATTTTTTATAAGATACATGATTTCGTCATCAAGTCCAAGCAGTCGACAGATGTTCAATGCATCCCTAGGCGGCTTTTGATTCTCGTTAACTAACACAAGACCATAGTCCATATATTGGGCGATACGAGCAACTCGGTTTTTCGTTGGAATATTGGCGATTTCCTCTTCCAAGACATCGGGATTCATCCGTTCCAGTCCAATCACCTGGTAATGTGTTCCTGCCAATTCCGCAACACCCTCATAGTGGGTAGACAGCAATGCAACACAGTTTCGGCTGTTCAGATATGCCACAACGCCTCGTGCAATCGCCGCTCCCTCCTCGGGATTGGTGCCTCGGGCAAATTCATCCATCAGCACAAAAGCGAAGCCCTTGTCCATCTCCTGCAGAACCTCTTGCAGACGCACAATCTCACCGCCAAAGCTGGAGAGCCCTCGATCCGCCGCCTCCAAGTCCTCCGAAATGATGTGCATGGAGTCGAAGAACTCGCAAGTTGCCTCCTGTGCAAAGACATAAAAACAGTAGTGTACAAGCTGAACATTCAGCGCCACTGTTTTCAGGGCGACGCTCTTACCACCCATATTGGCGCCTGTAATCACGGTTGCGCCCTGCCGGAGTTCCATTGTTAGCGGGGTAAAATTATTGCCTCTTTCCATTAATTGATAAGCGAGCTGAGGGTTTGTCATTTCAACAAAACGCATGCCGTTCTCACTGATAATCGGGTGGCAGGCGCCATAACGGACAGCTAGCTTCGCCTTTTGCAGAGTAAGATCCAGCCGGCCGATAGCGTCTGCATTCCGTATCATGGCCTCGGCATAAGGGCGCAGTTCTCTGGAGAGGCGGAAACGGATCGCATCCTCTTCCGCTTGCTCCCGCGCTGCCAGTTCACTCCGCTGATTCAGGAGAGCTTTATTTTCCTCTCCCACGGACAGTGTCCGAATCTGCTGTTCTACCTGTAGCTTTTCATTGCGAATGGCAGTGAGGGCGGGAGAATACCGTCCGCTGATATAAAACGTGGCAACCCGGTTGCCTTCCGGGTCCAGAAGCTCCAGGGCGCCGTTTAATTCCGAAATGGCAATGCCATGGTAATGTGCCTTAGTATTTATCTTAGAAAAAAGAGGCGCAATTTCACACAGCTGCAACAGAAAGCGTTTGATCTCAAACAGATCCACTTCGCCCAACGCCTCTCCTCCACAGCGGCTGATAGAGCCCCGGATGTTCTTCACCGAGCGGAACAACTGCTCTATCCGGGTGTAAATTTTTACTTGCTCTGTCAGGCCGATTAAAGTTTTATTAATATTGTCCAGTTCCAGCTCAACTTCCTCACCCGAAGCGGCTGGGCGGAGGTTGCGCAGTGCTTCTCGGCCATAGGAGGATGCCGGCTCCAATTGATCCATCACATAGGTAAAGCCGATATTCTGTTTTTGCTCATGGGAAAGTGAAATCATAAAACATCGTCTCCTTTATCTTCCACATTGACAACGGGTACGGTAACCGCGTCCGTCATTGTTCGGAGAAACTCCGTAGAGTCAAAGTTATATCCGTAAGCGGAGTAGGGATTGACCGCAATGGCCGCCAGATGGATGCATTCCAATACCCGAAGCTCCCATTTCCTTACATGCAACCTCCGCAAAGCATCGGGGGAAAGAAACAGCCGACTGGCGTCCCGCGCCACGACTTTGATGCCCCTAGTCAACGCCCCTGAACGGAGCAATGGGTCCAGCAGCTGGTTGGTGACAGCCCCCTCCACATACAGATATCGGCTGTCCCCATGTTCCTTCAGTGCTTCTTGAAGATCAGTGCCGGCGGCGAGCAAAATTGGTTCCTGCCCAAATAGAAGATACCGGTGATTCTCCATGAGCATTACCGCTTCCGCCAGGAAGGGATTATCTACCTCTTTGGTTCCGAGCAGTCTGCATACATGGGCGGTTTCCTCTACCACGGTATCCATGCTCCGCCCACAGGAAGCACCGGTACACAGCACGGTCGCTTCTGCCAACCTTCGGGAGCAAAGAGTCTTTCTGCCGGCCGCCCCGTCAATCACCACCTTCTCCGCCCCAAGCTCCCGCAGCCGGTGGGAAAGCTCCACCAGCTGTGTCACCATGGAAGGGCCAGCCAGTTGTACGCTCCCGTCGCTGCGCGCGCGGAGCACCACCACCTCCCCTAATGGGGTTGCAATCCCTGTGGTAAAAAGAATCTCCTTTGTTATGTCACATTGGCGTAGCAACCTCTCTGCTGTGGCTATCAGGCTACCCTTCCGGACATAAATTCCAGGCTTTTTGGTACCAGTAACTAAGTCCATAGCCTCCCCGTCCCGACCAATGGAGGTCAAGGCCAAGGTGTGTTCTGCAATGGTGGTATCCCGCAGAATCGCATTCAGAACCGTAGTCTTGCCCGCGTTTTTACACATCCCGATAATAGACAGGGAATTGTATCCTCGAATCAAGTCGCAAAGTGTTTTCTCTGTTGATAATCTCTGTAAGTGTGTCAGATGCGTCACCCTTCCTGATAGCACTTTTCTATTGCATTTATGTTACGCCCTTTTTAGAGACTGTCAAGCGATGTGTTAATGGAGATTTACAATTCTACACTTTGCGTATAAAACCGTATAAAACGTGAACAGTCCGATTGTAAAAGCAAGCGGGTGATGGTATAATAGGCACGGTTGTAGATAAAAAAATCTGGTGATATAATCATTGTTGATGTATAGGCAACGGTGATTAAAATACTCATAATACTTAGCAGCGATTGTCCTGTAATTTTTAGGTAATACTTGAGGGGATTTTTTAATGAACCGTCTCATATACACTGAATATTTTTTAAATAAATACTTAGATGATATTTTAAAAATGTATAATTATATAGACGGAATTATCATAACTGATGAAAAGGGGATAATACAATATTACAATTCCTTCAGACCAGATTTGAATAAGATAAATCCGCAAGAAGTTCTGGGGAAACATATACTTGATACTTATCCCGGACTGAATGAAGAGAAGAGCACAATAATGCGGGTGCTAAAAAATGGTGAGCATATCTATGACGAGTATCAGGAGGTAACCAGTTTTAAAGGTCAGAAACGTTACCTGATTGAGACGACCATACCTATAAAAGATGATGATAGGGTTGTAGGCACGGCTAATATATCAAGATATATTATTCAAAACAGAAAAATGCACGATATTAGAGTGTCGAAGAATGGACAAAAGGAATACCAAATACTGGATCCGGAAGATGGCGGCATGTGCAGCATCAATAACCTCATCAGCAATTCACCGGCTATGATGGAAATTAAAAATAAAATACTAAAGATTGCCAAGACATCATCAAATGTGCTCATTTATGGGGAGACAGGAACTGGTAAAGACATTATTGCACATGCTATTCACTATCATAGCGCAAGAAACAAAATGCCTTTTATATATCAAAACTGCGCTGCAATTCCGGCTACACTATTGGAGTCGATTCTTTTCGGTACGAAAAAAGGGGCATACACTGGTGCGGAGAACAGAAATGGTCTGTTTGAAATGGCTCGGGACAGCACTTTATTTTTAGATGAAATCAACTCATTGGATATTTTTCTTCAGCCAAAAATCTTGACTGCTATTGAGAAAAAACAGATACGGAAGGTCGGCGGAACAGATACGATTTCAACGGACATAAGATTGATTTCCGCCATGAATCAAGAACCTAAAGAAGTGATTGATAAAGAGCGGCTGCGGAAGGACTTATTCTACAGGCTAAGTTCTATCTTGATAAAGGTTCCTCCGCTGCGAGAACGAAAGGAAGACATTATACTGCTTTCCAACCACTTTATAGAACTGTTCAATAAAAGGTTCGATAAACATGTGGAGGGCATATCAGACACTGTAGAAACCATTTTCATGAATTACGACTGGTATGGAAACATTCGGGAATTGAAAAATATTATTGAGGGTGCTGTAGCTCTGAGCAATCAAGCGATTATAACGGATAACGAATTGCCGGACTACATGTTAATGGACAGCAAACTATTGATTCCATCGACAGATGGTAAGCCAAAAAATAAAAATTTTTTAAAATACAGAATGGATGAGTATGAAAAGCAGATTATCATGGAAGAGCTTAAAAAAGGAAACAATTTATCCAAAGTTGCGACCAATTTAGGTATTTCAAGACAAGCACTGAACTATAAGATAAAAAAAATAAGTAAATAATGATATCTGTAAAAAAAAATTTACACCTTGTAAAAAGTATTAGAACAAGGCGTAATTTTTTTTTGCATGTATCAAACTAGAATATTGATTTTTTGACATTTTAAAACTGGCATGCGATTTGCTTACATAGGTAAGCTGACGAAACTGTGTACTTAAAACGTATTTAGCAATCCGGTATTAAGTCAATAGGAAAAAATTAAAAGGAAAGGGGTGAAAAACCGGTTTCTCAGCTAAAGAAACGGCTCCCGGATTATGCCGTAAGGAGGTGAAGACGTAACCTTTGCCATATTCTATTGGGAATATTTTAGCATTGGGATAAAGCTTTATAAACGACCATTTATCATAGCATAACTTTAAGGCGGTCATGCCTGCCATCCGGCATTGTTATGCCGCCGCCGTATACGAGGAGGTAAAAATGAGTACTGAAAAAAACAATAAACTAAGTAATGAAAGCCTAAGCATTGGGAAATCTGCCGCACTAATATTGGTTGCTATTATTACAATTATTTTATGCAAAACGATCATGAAAGGGGATACGTCCGTAGCCCTCTGTCTGGCAGCTGCAACAACCAGCATTCTAGCAATGATATGGGGTATCAAGTGGGACGACATTGAAACACAGATTAAAGAAAACTTTAAGTCAATGACAGTTCCTGTTATGATCCTCATGTGCGTAGGTATGCTTGTAGGGGTTTGGATTTTGTCCGGAACCATACCGACCATGATCTATTACGGTATGAGGTTTCTTAGTCCCAGAATATTCTTAGTCATGGCATGTATCATAGCTTCTATTATGTCTGTTATGACGGGTACGTCCTGGGGGACCGTTTCCACCGTAGGAGTAGCTCTGATGGGCGTGTCAATGGGGCTTGGAATTCCTCCTGCATACACAGCCGGAGCGATTACAGCCGGTGCTATCTTTGGAGATAAACTTTCGCCATTATCTGATACAACTGTAATGTCAGCAGCAGTTGCGGAAGCGGATATTGTAGATCATATCAAGTACTTACTTTACAACACTGTTCCGTGTTTAATCATATGTCTGATTTTATACGCAGTACTGGGTGCAAGATACGGTTCTGGTAATATTGAGGGAGAACAATACAAACTCTTGCTGGAGACTCTTTCCGCCACATTTAAAATCAGTCCAATCGTTCTAATCCCTCCGGTGGTCGTTTTAACTTTAATCGTCATGAAAAAGCCTACCGTTCCTACATTCTTTGCCGGTATCCTGGCGGCTATGCTGCTGGCGGCGTTGTATCAGGGAGCATCATTAAAAGATGTTATCGGCAGCCTTGGTTCAGGATATTCCAAAGAAACAGAAGTGGAAATCGTAAACACCATGGTAGTTAGAGGCGGGCTCAAAAGTATGCTTTCCACCGTTGTCCTGGTTTTATCCGCAGGTGTATTCGGAGCGCCGCTTAAGGCTTCCGGAGCCATTGAAAGCATCATCGGCAGGATTGAAAGCATTGTCAAAAATGAGAAACAAATGATGCTTGCTGTTGGAGTTCTCCATATCATTTTGTTCTTGATCGTTGTAAGCTACTATGTCTCATTTATCATCATCGGAAATATGACCAAGGATCTGTATGATAAGTATGGAGTTAAGCGGGTTAACCTGTCTAGAACACTGGAAGACACAGGTACGGCCATTGCGCCTCTCATCCCGTGGGGTCTGTCAGGAGCGTTTTACTCAACGACACTGGGCATAAACGTAACTGAATTTGTATTGTTTGCGCCGATCTGTTACTTAAGCTGCATCTTCGGAGCTTTCTATATCATAACAGGGTTTACAATTGCACATACAGACGATTTTGAAGAAAAGAAGAAGAGGAAGTTTGTATGAGGAAGTTAATTGTAAATGGAAATATTATCACTATGGATCCAAATAAAACCCGGGTCGAAGCAATGTGTATTGACGATCATACATTTACTGCAGTCGGCTCAAACGAAGAGATTCTTCGTTTGATGGAAGAAGGTGCAGAGTGCATTGACCTTCAAGGCAAAACTGTTTTGCCAGGTTTCTTTGAGACTCATATGCATGTGCTTTCATTAGGAATGCTTTTAAAAGATATTAATCACAACAGCTGTAATTCTGTACAGAACTTGATTGAGCACAGCAGGAAGCATATTGTAACAAATCGGATTCCAGAGGGGAAATGGATCAGAGGCAGAGGTTGGAACCAAGATAATTTCAGCGACGAATCCAGATTTATAACCCGCTATGATCTGGATAAGGTATCGAAAACCCACCCTCTTGCTTTTACACGTACATGCGGTCATGTAATCGTTGTGAACAGCAAGGCTCTTGAGATTATGGGCATGGCAGACAATGCTCCTGAAATTGAAGGTGGGCAGATTGATTTGGATGAGAACGGCGTACCTTTAGGAATCTTCAGAGAACGAGCCCGGGCCTGTGTTTTAAATGCTATACCTGAAATGAGTCTGGAAGAGGTAAAAGAGCTGATATGCTTGTCCATGGATGAAGCGGTTGCTTACGGGATAACGGAAATTCACACCGACGATTTTAAGGACATCCCGACAAATTATCAGAAAGTGATCGACGCATATGAAGAATTGGTTGCAGAAGGAAAGATGAAGCTGAGAGTTTATGAGCAGTGTAACTTACCCTCTGTAGAAAAAATTCAGCACTTTTTAGATGCCGGTTACTACACTGGATATGGTACTGAAAAGTTTAAGCTGGGACCTTTGAAACTGCTTTCGGATGGATCCTTAGGTGCTAGAACCGCTTATCTTAACGAACCGTATTCCGATATGCAGGCGACAAAAGGGATTCCTTTGTTCACCCAGCAAGAGCTGGATGATATGATTGGCAAATGCCATAAAGCAGGTATGCAGGTAGCCATCCACGCCATCGGTGACGGAGCCATTGATATGGTTTTAAACAGCATCGAAAAAGCGAAGAAGGAGCTGCCAAGGGAGAATGAAAGGCATGGAATCATCCACTGTCAGATCACAACTCCCCAGCAAATTGATAAAATGAAGGCAATGGATTTGATTGCTTATATTCAGCCTATCTTCCTGAACTATGACATTGATATCGCGCAAGACAGAATTGGGGAAAGAGCCTTAACTGCTTACAACTGGAAAGAATTTTTGGATAAGGGAGTCATGGTGTCAGGTAGTTCCGATTGCCCGGTAGAATCACTGAACATAATGGAGAACATCTATGCGGCAGTGGTTAGAAAAAATTTGAAAGGATTGCCAGAAGGCGGATGGAGAGCAGAGCAAAATCTCACTGTAGAGGAAGCTTTAAAAATATTCACTATTAACAGCGCTTATACTTCCTTTAGTGAAGACAAAAAGGGCTCTATAACTCCTGGGAAACTCGCTGATTTTGTCGTTATCGACAACGACATTTTTGCTGTTGCTCACGAAAAAATAAAAGACATTAAAGTCATTCAGACCTATTTAGGCGGTGACCTGGTGTATAGCTTATAAATAACATTGGAAAATGTTTCCGAACCAATAATAGTAACGAAAAGCATGCAGAGAGAATCTGGAATTTTATCGGATTCTCTTCTATAATGTTATGCATATTAAGATATCGTTATAGGCATTTTGCCTTGTTACAAAAGGAGAGATTCGGTCGCATGTCTACATTTGCAATACTTATTTTGATGGCAGCAGGGCTTACAGTAGGATGGTCCTTTTTTTCAGAGGTAAAGCTACAATTTCTCAATAAGTGGGTAGGCAAGCTGCAATCTATTGCCACGATGGTTTTGCTGTTTGCCATGGGACTATGGTTGGGCGGGAACGAGAGTTTTTGGAGGAATTTGGGGGAAGTTGGCCTGCAGAGCGCCGTCTATGCTGTTGCCGCTGTAATCGGAAGTGTAGTAGCAGCCTATTTGGTGGGCCGATTTTGTTTTGGGAGGAAAAAGCAGTGATATTGTCTCTTGCTTGTCTTTTGCTGGGAATCTTGGCTGCTTGGAAACTGGGAAGTCCTAATGCTTTGGTCGTGGATATTGTCATCAGAATTAGTCTTGGCGCAATCATTCTTTGCGCGGGAATCGATATCGGGGCAAAGCGTTCCGTGCTGAAAAAACTAAGCACATATGGGCCCAAAGTTTTTTTGGTACCTCTGGCTGTTGCCGCCGGTTCCATTTTGGGCGGGCTGATTGCAGCTCCCTTTTTAGGCATGTCATACAACGAGGGCGCCGCCCTTGCAGCCGGCTTTGGCTATTACAGCCTTTCCTCAGGGATTCTCGCAGGGCTGGGCGGGCCAGAACTCGGATCGTTGGCCTTCGTCACCAATATCATGCGTGAAGTTTTTGCTCTGGCTTTTATCCCCCTTCTTGCAAAGCTTCATTACTTTTGTGCTATTGCTGCTGGCGGGGCGACCTCCATGGATACGACTCTTGGTATGATATCTCATTCCACCGACGAGGAAACCACACTGATTTCTATGCTTAACGGGGTAGTTCTAAGCATCCTGGTTCCGATTTTAGTTCCCCTGCTCTATGGTTCGGTGCGATGACGAGACATTGTAGTTGCAACAATAGATTGGGTTCTGTGACCACGTAAGTTCCCAAAGTAAACGCCACCTCCAGAAGGAAGTGGCGTTTACTTTGGGAATTTACGGTTCTAAAACAAACTCAAATTTAACTCAATTTTATATCCGGCCGCGACCTCACCTCTCCACAGCCTTAACCTCAAGCAACCTCCGCTCCGCCTCAGCATTCCAAAGCCCGTTGGTTTTTCCCACCAGCTTATGAAGCTCGGCAAATATAGGCTCCGTCTTACCTTTCTCCTCAAAATCCTCAATAGCAGTAAGGGGCAGGTCGATCCCGGTATATATAAGCTTCTTTCCTCCGGGTATTTGTGGGAGGCTTAAAGTAGCGTCAAGGGCGGAGTCAAGACCGCCTATATGGGTTACCAGAATGGACGGGTTCAGCAGGCCTTTGCTCATCATATCCAGCGATTCTATCATGTCGGACGTATTCCCGCCGGATGTTCCGACTATATGGGTTCCGGCGTAATGGACATTGTAAAAATTAAACCGGGCGGAAAAGGCCGGGTCGGAGGGCCCCGCAAAGAAATTGAGGCAGCCGTCCTCCGCTAAAATAGCGTCTCCAAGCTCTATGACGGAAGCGACAGGCGCGAACACCAGCACGTCATCAAAGCCTGTGCCGCCGGTATAAGAGCGCAAAAGCTGTTGAGGGTCTTTCGCCCCTGCGGTATTTAAATAGGTAAGCATTACCCCGTTTTTTGCCGCTTCCACAGGGCTTAAAATACTGGCGGCCCGGTTAAGGCGGTCGTCGTCGATATCCGTAACCACCAATGTGGACGGGCGGCGATTACAGTGGATGATATAGTCGATAGCCGCCAGCCCCATAGGGCCTACTCCGGCAAGAATCGCCATTTTACCGCCTTCTCGTATGCCCATGTTGTGCTCATATGTCCCCCGCACCGAATGGTACATAGCGTGGAAGGTACCTACCACACAGGACAGCGGTTCCGCCAGAGAGCCGCCGAAGAAGCTGTCCCCCTCATAAATGAGCAGGCAGCCCATTTCCATTACCTCGTTAGGGATAATGATATAGGTAGCGTCTCCTCCCACATAAGAATAAGAATAACCCGGCGCGTCCAGAGAGCCCTGGTAGTTAAGGGCCGGCTGAATGGCAAATTTTTGTCCGGCCTTAAACTTATCCTGCCATTTCCTGCCCACCTCAATAAGCTCACCGCAAAATTCATGCCCGATAATGACCGGGTTTTCGGCCACGTTATCCGGCACCCGTTTATGGTCGCCGCCTTGCTTGGCGGCCTTATAGGAAGACATGCAAAGGCTGTCCGAAACCACCTTAGCCAAAATATCGTCTTCTTTCAAGGTTGGAAGCTCAAATTCTTCCAAACGTAAGTCTTCTTTTCCATACAGTCTTAAAGCCTTGGTTTTCATAGCAATTCTCTCCTTATCGTTCCCTTTCAATTAACCTCCATGTTGCTTGCACAAGATGAGAAAAACCCGGCTCCGATAGTTTTTCGCATATAAAGCTTTGCTTTGGGGAATTTATGTCTTCTCCGGATATTTCAATCATTCCGTAGGCGGCGCAAAGCTCTCTGAGCCGGGCAATCTGAGCGGAGGTGTTGCGTGAGGGCATGTATGTTACGCCTGATACGCCCTCCTGCTTTAGTACGGCAAACAACTCGTCCAAATAGCTGTCCTCATAACGTTCCGACCTCTTGTCTCCGGTTACCGAATCACCTACGTCGCCTAAATAAGCGTAGCATAAAATCGCCTCCGCCCTTTTTGCCAGCTCGACCAGCTCGTTAAGGGTCATGCATTCATCGAAAGCCGGTACGTATATCTTGCCTATAAGCTCCGCCTTCAAAATACCAAGCAGGTCGTAACGAAGATAGGGATTATCCGCGGACAGCCTTGATAATTGTCCTTCGTTTAAAGCTACGCCTAAACCTGCCAATAATCCCGCCATTTCTTCGGCTCCCCCAGCTTCAATAAGCTTGACCGCAAGAGCCCAAAGCAAATGCCTCTCGGTAACAGTCCCCCCCCAGGCATATTGAGATTCCGGCAGTACGTCCTTTTCAAAATCAAGTGAGATTCCATGGGGATTCATTAAGCTGTTTATGTTTTGAACCATTTTTATGTTTCGCTTATTTCTACGCTCCCTTAAAGGGGCAAATGCTTCCTGAAGAATTCCGTAATTCTGAGGAGGGACGCTGTGGACGGCCATGTAAGCGATTCCGTCCTGATCCGGGTTGTTGAGTCGACGTCCTGTTAAGGAGGTTTGGGAAAAATCCACCCGGCATTCCATTCCGCAGGTTACGGCAACCCCGGCGATCCTCCCGGCCTCCCGGAATTCCTTAGCTCCCGCAATGGTGTCATGATCCATTATACCCGCGGTAGTGAGCCCGGCCTGCCTGGCGAAGTAAACTGCAGCCGTGGGAGAATAGGGAGAGAAGGAATATATAGTGTGGATATGATTATTCGCGTACTGCGGGCGCTCCTCCGGCTTGGCCTTCTCGGAGGCAATAAGGCCGCGGAGATTGTCAAGCCGCGTTTCGGCCGTATCCGCGTTTAAGAATTTTAGTATTTGAGCTTGGTTATCCATTCAAGCTTCCTCCTTCATTTCGCTTCGCTTCATTGGTCAATACGTTGCAGTTTTGCCATCTGCGTCCAATTTCATTCCCAAGAGCCTAGTTCAGCATAATCTGGCCGCCGCTTACCGGTATGGCCTGACCTGTTTCATAGCATTGCTCCACGCAGTAGAATATTGCCTTAGCCACGTCCTCGGGCAGACAGCCCCGTTTTATTAACGTT
>Ga0153937_1000279_pt1 | contig 18496 bp, 24 predicted proteins | sample TSNY021MetaG_FD_104680 | JGI IMG/M metagenome (GOLD analysis project Ga0153937, IMG submission 104680) | Attine ant fungus gardens microbial communities from New York, USA - TSNY021 MetaG | ecosystem: Host-associated > Fungi > Mycelium > Unclassified | place: USA: New York, Robert Murphy County... | reverse complement strand
TGATCCTTTTGATACTGCCGGATTGCCGCATCACATCCACTGCCGCAGCTGCCGTCAAAGCCCTTCGGATCATAGCCCCTGATATACAACATAGCCTGGCAGATGTACACTAAGTCCCCTTTATTGCCCTTTTTGACCGCCCGGCAAGCAGCCTTTGTCTTTGACCCAAAAGAACCATCTACAAGTAGTCCTGCGCCGTAGGTGCGGTTGTGGTACGTTTGGAGGGCCGCACATAGCGCTACCTTAAGATCCCCTACACATCGTCCGAGATATCCATCTACCCAAGCGCGAATTTGCAGGGTTGTCTGGTCCGTGTGCTTGCTCTTGTACTCCTCGGATCCAACAATACCCGCCTTGACCTGTTCTCTTGACATAGTGCCGCTATCCAGTCCTCCCGTCCAGTGTGCAAGGCCGACCGCGTCCGGCTCCCTGTCAAGCAGCTCTTGGTATAGACCGGTTACATATCCCACGTTTTCGCTGTCCGCTGCCAGTGTATAATCCGGCCGGCCATATCCTGCAATCCGGCTATAGCCTAATGTATAGGACTTTTTGCACACCCCGCCGCCATTTGCAACAACTTCGCTCGCCCCGGACGTGTTGCCCTCAATCGTGTATACCTTTGCGGCGTCCACTTTGTAGACAATCCCGGTATGGTAGATTCTTTCGTCATTCTTGAAAAATATAACGTCCCCGGCTTGAGAGGAAGCGTACCAGCGCCCCATTTTTTTGAAATAAGCCGCGCTGTCTGGCGTGTATGCGCTAAAATCCCCCAGCATGGCGCGCGCTGTTTCAACGCCATACGCCTGGACAAAACACCAATCCACAAACATATCACACCACGCCTGCCCCTGATAGTCTTTCCCCGCAAACACCTTGTAATCACGCGCATACTTTGTGTAGTTATTGCTGCCAGCGTTGGCCGTGGGGCTGTCCAACTGTGAGTTACTTTTCTTTTCGAGGTAGCCTACTTCTGCGGCGGCTACGCTAAGCACTCTATCCATTACTTTTCCTCCTCGTTCAATTCGGGCAGCCCGTAAAGGGACGTTAGCAGGGACAAGCCCCCCGCCAGAATCGACGCGGACAATACCATAATCCAATTTACGTCCGACAATACCACCGATGTCCCAATCGTAGCCACCGCCGTCTGTGCTGCGGTTTTGATTGCTCTGATCCCTGCTGCTTTAATCCAATTTTTCATCTTTATTCTCCTTTTCTTTTACGCGAACAACAAAAGAGCACTCACAGCGCCGGTTATAGTGGCGGTTGCAAGTGCTGTTATAATTGCTGTTTTTATTTGCGACATTCGGGCCGCCGGTTCGCTTTCAAGCTTTCCCAGGCGTTCACCCTGTTTTTCGAGTTCCTTCGCCAGGCGCTCCGTGTTAAGCGCTAATTTCTCGATGGATACTACCATCGCCTGCGTGGCTTTCGCCTGTTCTTCCTGGGCGCTCATGCGGTGTTTCAGTGACCCTATTTCATGGTCGTGACCCGTTAAGGCTACGACAATTTCTTCTTCTTTCATAGCACCGTCCTTTCTTTTTTAGTCAAGTGTACCCGTCCTTGCAAGTAAAATTGTGACGGTCACAACGTCGGTTGTAATCGAAGCCGTGGAGACGTTGCGGAGATCCATCCGGTTAGCCCTGACTCGGACCGGTACTAAGCTTGTCGCGCCGGTGTAGAATCCGATAACTCCCACTTCTGCATAACCGGACGGCGCCGAATAAGTGAATGATATTACCCCCGCGGCACCCGCTCCGATTGTTATGGATGGCCCTGTTACTGTTACTACTTTTAATAGCCCGTTTAGCTTCGCGTTTATGGTATCAATGCCTGCCTGTAAATCGGATGTTGGCCCGCCTAAAATAATGTTTGCCATATAGTACCTCCTATAGTTCTCGTATCGTCAATATGTTGTCTGTCTCCGTTGCTATGTCCTCCCATTCAAAGCCACCGTAAACGCGTATATTGGTTACGCTTGATACATCGAGGACTATCGGCGACATGATTGTGTTAATCGGCATAACGATTGAATGTATATCCGTTGTACCTGTCGCAAAAATTATTGTAATCTTTTTGGCTATTTCCGGCGTGATGTCGGAAAATAAAAAAGTACCAGATATTTCGATATGCCCGATACCTGATATTTCTATAAGTGAACTGCCGGAGGCTTGATTCACTGTGATTTTATTTCCCCTCTTTGTTACGGTTTCCAGTGAAAGTAGCCACCCGGCATCAAAGCCGAGACGTCCTCTGTTTATTTTTACGGTTATAGCCGACTTAATATTGCTATCTAACTCTTTTATTTTGGCGTCCACGGCATCCATATTATTATTAAAATCATCAACATTGTAAAAGTCTTCTTGATCGGGCTTTTTTAGACTAAGATAACTGGTTGTTTTCATGGCATAACCTCATTTCTCAGGTAGTCGTGTGTATAAGGGCACAGATCAGCGTGTTTGTGCAAACTAAACAATTCATGCTGATTGTATAACAAGTCAACGCTTCGGATCAAATTGCAGGGGATAATTTGGTCTACCATTTCTGCAACGGCCCGCAGATTGTTTTTTGATACAAGAGCCACCTTGATTTCAATAAAATAGCGGTTCTCGTCCACGCGGAGTGAATACCCATCTTCACCGCATAGCGCGGCTAGGCGATCCTTTAGGTATTGCAGATTGTAGATCCCGTTTTCGCCCAACTTTGCCAGAACACTAAACCTTCTCTCGTCGAGAGTAATTCCCTGTTTATTTTCGATCCCCAATAAGGCTTCGTACCGCATTAATCCCGCCTCGTTTGCGTCAATGACGAATTGGTTTTGCAGACCTTCATTCACATAACCCAGGAGCAGAGTAATTTCAGGTTGTTCGGCTGATGCAATAAGCTTCATTTCCCGGATTGCCGCCAGAAACTCCGGCAGATAGTCGATTAGTTTTTTATGCTCCATCAGCAAAAGCCCCCCTTATTGGCAACTGGTTCGCCTCCAATGACAAGTTGCTTTTAACTCCATTCAAAGAAGCGTCCTGCACGTCTACTATTTCATCTAAGCCTAAGAGCCTGGACTCAATTTGACTTATGCGCACGATGTTGGGTCCGTCATTCTCCCACGTGGATCTTATCTCGGCGAAATATTCGTCAATCGCCCCCTCGATGGAGGTTTTTGAGGTCGCATAGTTGTGGCCCGGATTATAGGTGATCTTTGTAATGATATTAACTGCAATGCTTTCCGCACCCGCAACCGTCACAATATGCCCGATTGGCGCCAGCCCCCTACCTTTTCCGCTCTCTTCTGTCGGGTCAAGTTCGTTTTGAACGTAGCTGACTAAAGTATCACTGGGTGTATTGTACTGCGCGTCCACGATTACGACCTTGACCGTTCCGCCCCCGTTCCATACCGGATACACCCTGCAACCGCCTACGCCGTCCAGGTTGTTTACCTTGTATTTATAATCACTTACATTTCCGCCAAACGCCTGCACGCTTAACCCGTCAAAGTAACGAGTTCTCAGAGATTCCGTTTCTTCTTCGTCCTTACCCGGTATAAGCAGCCCTGTGATTCTCGCCGTTTGCAGACTGCTTATATACTCGATTGGCACTAGGTTCCCCTCTGAAATGTTCCCTGCGGAACCCTCTGCTTCACATTTTAATTCATACCCCCCTGTTTCGGCAGGCTCTACACAGACAAAATTCAGGCCGTCGCAGCTAAACCTTTTTCCGGTAAGGTCCAGAGTGTCAGGAAAAAATTCCCCTACCACGATCGAGCTTGTGGCGGACTCAGGGGTAATTCCGCGCTCTGCGCACCGTTTAATCAGGTATTCCCTTGTTGCCGTATCCGCAAACGTCTCCCGGATTAGCATTTGCAACTCTAGGTACGTTATGGCAATTTCTGCTGCGGCCGGTGCGAGGGCGTCGTAGATTATTGATCCTTCTCGTTTATCGACTCCCACCGGTACGGCGTCCAGCATGCGCTGCATAATCGCGCCGAAAGTCATATTATCATACATCTATCGCCACCTCCTCAGAGAGCGTCAAGCTCCCAAAAATACTTTCCGCCCTGAAGGATACGCTTACGGCATTGGCTTTTCGTGCGAAGGAAAAGTTATCAACGGCAAGTATCCGATCGTCGCATATCAACGCGTCTGTGATATTTTCGGATATCTTCGCATACACCAGCGGGACCTGACAACCAATCAGACATTCCAACTCTGCCCCGTACTGCCAGCTGTACATTTCGTACCGGTATCTTTCTGTGCGCAAGGCCAGAAAAACAGCCTGTCTTACTGCCTCCAACCCATCCACCATACCCCTTATCGTCCCTTTCCCCAGGTTTAGGGCATAGGTTTTTGTCGGTAGTGTCGCTACCGTGAAGTCGTCTTGTAATGTACTGTCATATCTCGGAAGCATCACGTCACCACCTTGTCTAAGATAAGATATTTCTGTCCGCCCTGCCGCTGAAGCATAACCACAGAATCACCAGGGTGTAAGTCGGACGCGCGGTCTGTTAAAATCAGGAAATCCCGCGAAAGCGTTAACTTCTGCTCGACCTTCACCCTGAGCGGGGCAGTAGATTCCACCACCCCGAAAACAATCGCGACCGGCTTGCTTTGTTCAACGGCATCGAGGGCCGCCTTTTTGATTATTTCCAGCATATCAGACATTAAATTCCCCCCTCGCACCTGAGACATTCAGATTCATTAAGTGCTCGCCGTTGGCGAAAGTATGACGTACTTTTTCCACTACCATGAAATTTTGCAGTTTTACATCCCCAAGATCCATCATTACGACCAACGAGGAGCCGCCACGCACCCGGACATCCCCAAAGGCCTTATTAATCGTCAGTTCCCTTTGAACCTTATTGTAGTAGCTCAACAGTACATTGGCCTTTTCCTTTGCTACCTCCGCGCTGTCCGCCTTATCGTAGTACTGTAGCACGCCCCAATTGGCCTGACTGTCCGTGTCGTTCGCTACGTATATTTCTCTTTCGCCCGTGGTACTATTGTCCCATGCAATCTTGATCCGGTTATAAACATCCTTGTCGATGGTACTGGTATATCCATAGTCGGAGGCGGTATCCTGGTCTATCAGGATCGGCAATACCATTGACTGGATGTTTTCCAGCCGCAGTCTCCCGAAATTGTCATACAGTACGTATAGGCGGCCCGTATTTAGCACTGTCTCGTCGGAGGCGTTGCCGAGTATGTCAAAGAGCGTAGCCTCCTCAATTCGCCCTGCGATTACATGGCCAGTGTCCTCGACGTCTCCGCACGTCAAGCCATAGTCGTCGGCGATCATCCGCAGCAATTCGGAATACTTCTTGTTTGAGTACACTAAGGTATCTTTGTTTTTAAGGTAACGAAGCTGATCGTAGCAAGTGAGTTCTATCGTATTTTTATCTTTTACGGATCGGCTAAAAAAATATCCGTAAAAGATGTTTCGACCGTCTACCCTGAAGCTGACAGGGTTCCCCTCCTGAATGTTCAGCACATCGTCCTTGATTACGCTAAACTTAAGTTGTCCCGGTGTGTTCTTCCGGCTGTATTCCAGCGTAATTTCTCCGGTCACAACCGGCATATAGACCTTATCATTTTGTATCAGGATTTCGCAACCAGCAGCAAGCACGCCTCCCATGTCCTTAAGCTCGGTAAACTTATAAGCCCCGGGTGATCCAGTGACAGACTTACATACCACTTTTGTTATCTCGACAGACTCGGCTTGTGTCTCAGATGCAGTGCTCTGTATGGTATTTTGTGCGCTCCCGCTTGTAGCACCCGTCGATGCCGAACTCCATGCGCTCCCCGCATAGGTTCCGCTTGTATCTACTACGGCTCTCCTGACACAGATCAGCCCCTTATTCCCGGCAGGCACCGGCGAGCTTGCGCTTTGCCGTGTCCGGCAATAACTCTTCAAGTCCTTGCGGGTAGGGCCGCGCCCCGAACCGTGACCGCTTAGCTGTCCATTGCCGACGTACATCTCGACGTGGCCGACATACATGGAGGATTTCCGGGCGGTGTTGGTTCCCCTGAAAAATAGTAGGTCTCCCGGCTGCATGGAATCCACGTCAGGAATTCCGTTCTTTAGGAATAGTAGCACGGTCTTTAATTTGCTGGATAAGATTTGTACTTCGGTGTTATCGCCGATATCTATTCCCAGCACTTCTTTATACGCCCACCGTTGCAGTGAACTGCAATCCGACCAACCGGACGCTACCTGACCTCTTTTATCGCCCTGTGTATATTGATTCTTTCCTTCGCGGCTCTTGACTTTGGCAGCAAGCGCCTCTCCTTTTGTCATAAGAAGCCCTCCTTAAGGCAGTATCAGGACTACGCCGGGGTAAATCCAATGGCCGGTCGAAGAACTTGCTTTTCCGTACTTCCGGGCAGCCGCTTCGATCACATCCACATTCTTATCATAGATTTCCTTCCACCGGAGTTCATTGCCGAGCTGTTGTCTTGCGATTTTCCAAAGGTTATCCCCTTGTTTTATGGTGTACGTTCTTTCAGGTTCTTTGGTGGTTTCTCTGTTCTGTGTTACGGTCGCTTCAGGGGTTTCCACTTTTTTCACAATCGTGAATGTTTTTGTGGCATATGTCTTATACTGTTTCAAATTTACAGATACGACAATATCCACCCCGTTCTTTACGTCCTCCGTGATGGTGTAGCCCTCGAGCGAGACGCTCATTGACATAGTACTACCAACGCTTTTCCCGTTGTCTCGCTGTCTAATTACGCGAAAAGTACATGGCTTGTTTGATGTCTTGATTTTCTCCAGGAGGCTTAGATAGTAGGAGGCGTTCTGGAATCCATTCGGGTATTTTGCAAAGGGATACTTTACGTTAGGCAGCAAGACATCAAACGCAATATCTGTCAATCCTGGTATTTTGAGAAGGTTTATTTCGCCCTCGTTGATCAGTGTCATTGTTTTGTTTTTGTTGTTAATTTTGATCTGCATTTTAGAAGGGGCCACGGGAAACTGTGTATCCCCCAGATAGAATAGATACATTATATGTGTACCCCCTCTGCGCTTGATATAAGGGCGCTCTCGATGGTTTTTGTGAAAATATTGATAATGCCGTCAATATCCATCTCTGAATCGATCTTGTTGGTCATGCCCGTCATATCAACTTTTATTTCTGCGGTGGTGAATTGGTTGATTGCCTGACGTTCTGCAATCTCCCGCAAGTATTTGAGTTCTTCGGAACTGGCCGACACAGTATTCTTAATGTCTTTCGTGTCTTCGGCAATCCCGGCGATATCGCCGGAAATACTCCCCATCCCCTGCGTGTAGTCACCCTGTTCTGGTATTTCGACTTCTGGGAATAGTGATCCTAGATCAAAATTGCTGACGTCTTCACCGAACTTATACCCGGCGTCGTATGCGTCGCTTAGATCGAACCGCGTCCACCCCAGATCCTTCCCGACGCTTAGATCCAGCTCGTCTATCACTTTTTGATAGTTTTCGTTAGGCGCATATTTAGACACTGCCGCGTCTGCCATCTCCTTTAGCCCTGCGCGCCATCCGGCCACCGTATCGGCCATGTTGCCCCCGAAAACAAAGTCCATTGCTGAAGCAATTTTTTCCAGTACCGCTAAAGCCGAGTCTGCCAATCCCTGAAAAAGGTAAATCACGGATGAAATCGGGTTCTCCCACACGTTCGCGAAAAAGTTCGCTATTTGGACAAAAGGATTGACGAGGGCATTTATAACCCCGAAAATCAAGTCCAATAGCCCCATGAACAAATTAGCAACAAAGGCTCCGGCTACTGCTAAAATTCCGCAAACAACTCCTGTTGCACTGATTGACTTACCCGTAACGGCATTTATTGCCGCAACAATGGCATATACGGCCCCTATAATAGCAATTACCAACATCAGTATCCACGCAAGCGGGCATGCGTACAATGCAGAATTTAACTTCCATTGCTCTGCGGTTTCGGCCATTGTGGCCCCTTTTAAAGCCGCATAAATAGGCAGGGCTATTGTTTTTGCTACAGTCAAGGCGCCTTGTGCGATTGCTGCCACCACAGCAGCTGTTTTATATGCAATCAATGCCCCAACAATTGTGTAAATGATAGGCGAGATTAAGCTCCAATTATTCGAAAAAAAGGTGTAAACAGCATCGGCTGCATCAATTACCTCGGATATTACAAAAACAACAAAGCAAAAAGCATTTACCAGCCCCTGCAATAGATTTTCTATCTGTGGTAAATGTTGTTCGCAGGTATCAAATAAATGTAGAACAGCCGGATATACCTTCGCACCAATTGTTTCACGGATATCCCCCCATTCATTTTTGATTTTAATTATTCTTCCCTCGGGGAGATTTGCCATCTGCTCAGCTAAATTAGCCCAAGATTGGTTTATAACATCATCCAGTACCAATGCCCTCTGCATGTCAGTACCGTTTTCTATGATAGCCTTTTGAGAATCTGACAGCTCAAAGCCTTTTTTCTTCAGCCCATCATATGTACCGTCAAGGGCTTTACCAAGCTGGGTTGCATATTCTACCATCTGTTGCTGATTGACCTCACCACCTCCGCTCATACCAGCAGAATAATTGGCAAGTGTTCCCATCATAGATTGGATTGCGTCGGCATCTTTAATATATGTCGCAAGCTCCGCAGCTCCTCCCAGCATGGCTTCATCTCCATACAGGCTGTATCCCTGTATGGAGGAGGCCGTGTCTTTGAGGCGCTGAAAGGCGTCATCCGCTGCCCCTACATTCTTCAAGACCGTATTAAGCTGGCGTTCTGCATTTAGCTGGACATTCGTAAGATCAAGTGAATCTTGTATCCAGCTCACTGCGCCTTTAACCGCTTTAATTCCCACAAAAGCCGCAACAAACCCTTTTATTTTCCCTGTAAGACCGTCGGCCTTCTGTGATCCTCGTTCTATTTCTTGATTAAAACTGTTTTGTTCTTCGCCTGCTCGCACCAGTGACTCATGCACGCTATTAATTTCAGACTCAATATCCCTAGCACCTTGTACGGCTCTCTCAAAACCAGAAGTGTCGAAATTCTCACCCATTTGGGATTTAACACTCTCAAATTGCTGTGTTAAATCGTCAACGGCCCGCGACATACGCATTGCTGGCCCCGAGACCCTGTCTGCCAGTTCGATCACGCTGCGTACACTACCCATCCGCTCACCTCCTCGCCTTTCTTTGCAGCTCTTGTTCTTTTTTCTTCTCCGCGTCTACTTTAACCTGAATGGACGCAATGACCAAGGCTTTTTCCTCTTCGTCGAGTTCCGTATACTGACGCGGCGGCCATCCGAACTGATGAAGGCAATAATGATAGTAAGAAAAATCAGAATCGCCCCCACCAGTTAGGAGTTTTTTACTTCGTTAACCTTGTCGTCGATGGATTCGGCGAACCCGTTAAAGCTCTGCACAAATACCGCAAAGTCGGAGTATTCGCCCGGATCGTCAATCATTTCAACGATTAGATCTTCTGGTGTCTTAACGCCATAGCTGTCCTGAAGCTCAGCATCGTACAGATTCGGCGTTACCACGCTGTTAGCAAGCATCTTGGCAATATACTTGCTTGTTAGTAGCTTCTGCCGAAAAGCGTTAGGCTTTCCTGTTATCTGTACGTCTACCGTGCAGGCGTCGCGAAGATCCTCGTTCTCCTTAGTGGTCATTGGACGGATTTCCCACATTAGCGGCTTTCCGTTTTCATCCGCCAGTGATTTTGTAACCGGGTACATGGTGTTCTCTTTTGCTTTCTTGTTCTTTTTCAAGAATTGTGTTACAGACATTTGCGTCTCCTCTCAAATTAAAACCCCTGCTACGGGGCGATTATTTCATGCCATCCAACACGCGAAACGTTTCCGGCATGCTAAAGTCTTCAAATGTAAAGTCCATGTCTTCATCCAGGTATTCCCCGTCGGCGTCAAATTTGGCGAGGATGCCGCCGTCTATGTTGCAGCCGTAAAATACCATTGTCTGACGGCCCGCGCCCGAGGTAGGGTCCTCGTTCGTTATCTGGATTTCAAAATAGACGTCCTCGCCGGTGTTCTTGAAGTCTAACATCATCTTTCTGAAAATGGATGTGTTGTAATGAAATGTAGCCTTTCCGGTCCCGGTCCATCCGCTCGCCTTGTTCCCGACGCCGGTTTTCCCAAGAATCGGAACTTCTGACTTGTTTTTTTTGTAGGACGCCTCGAAGTTAATCGCCTGCATGAAGTTATAGCGATTTCCACCAATCGTAATGTAGCACTCCGCCATTTTTGCGGAAATTGCGTCCTTCGCGGCCATTGTAACATTGTTTATCACGTCTATACCTCCTTATGCGACCATTACGGTCATGTATAGCTGCTCCATTGCACTGGCGACAGTGATCAGGTCCGTTATTACAACCGAAGACTTCATGTTTCCAGGGGCAATAGTTACGTGGGTTTCGTCAAAATCTTCAATCGCCCCAACTAACTGCAACTCATTATGGTGTTTAACGATATCCGACCACAGGCTTACTCTTCCGCTCTCGTTATTGGATATACTCCCAAGGTACTTGCTGTTAAAGAGATTTGCGATATCCCTAGCAATTGTATCTATAACCCGGATCACTTGATTTTTCTTGAAGCTGGCACTTTTTGTAGGCGAAACAGTGACCAGAGAATTTATATCGGCCAAAACTCCAAGCTCCTCCCCTACCTTGTGTACCACAAACTCGCCGATGTTGATACATTGCTCTAGCTGTGCCTGGGTGAAGCTTGCCACAACGGTAAATTCGCCTGTGTACTTCGTGTTTAGGGCAGTCTTATTGATGGCGCAATTGCTTACCGCGCCAGCCACCCAATACACCAGCGAAGCCGCTGACCAACCCTCGGTCGTGGTCACATTGCGGACATTTATAACACCTTCGTAGTCCGCTGCTTTTTGGTGCAGTACGGTCTGGAACTTTATGCCGCGCTCGTCTCGCATCCTTCTGCAGAAGTTAGAGTAGGTGTTTTTGAGAATCCCATCTTCGCTAACCAGCGCCAGCGTGTCGAAACTGTAGCATTCAATCTTATCCAAAAACTCTTGATGTGCCTGTCCGTCCGCAACGCCGTTACTTCCCCCCGCCAGCGGAGTGCCTGCTGTGGCCGCTAAAGTAGCCCCCGCCTTAAACTCCACAAAGTCATTGCCGACCAGTTCCGCGGCGGATGTTACGGTCTGCGTATCCATGACCTGGCCGTTGTACTCCGTTTTAACATCATACATTGTTATATCGTCCAGGTTGCTCTGAATAATGACCTTAATCGAATTTCCACACGGTCCGGTATACTTTGCCTCTGCAAATGTGCAACTCGCCCTTGTGCCGCCGCTATTAAGACGGTACGTATAGAGGATTTTCGCATTCAGAAACAGATCTCGCAATCCTCGCAGCTTTTCATTCCCGTATTCATACCCTAATAATCTAACACTGGACTCCCGGAATTCAGTTTCCGTAATTTTAAATACTTCACTGTCCGGCCCCCAATCGAGTTCAAGGGGAATGGCAACCACGCCCCGATCTGGGGCCGCTGCCGCCCGTGAGAGCGACACAAAATTCATATAGCTCCCTGGCAGAATCTTATTTTGCGTCGTAAACGCTCCTCCACCTAATCCCATTATTTCACCTTACCTTTCAAAAAATTTTGAATCAGAGCATCCACCTGTGTAAGGCTGTACTCCTTTCCGTCAGAGAGCAGCGCACCCAGCAGGTCCCGGCGCTCCTTGTACTTGTCAGACTCGATGATCTGCCTTTTGGTATACTGATTCTCTTTCTTGGTTTCTTCGTTCTTGCCCATCTCTTCACTCCTCTACTAGGGTGTTTTGCTCTACTTCTTTCATAGGTACTTTTTCTGTCTCTCTGACCGTAAACATGTCAAAATTAACAAAAAAATGCAGTATGCCGTCAACCGTTTCATTGTTCATTTGCGTACCCCGTACCAAATCCCCGTCTACCGTGATGTATTCGAGGCAGTCAAACAATCTTTCACGCGCTGCATTAATCTCCGCGTAGGCATCAGTTTTTGACACGGGGAAGAAATGGATGCAGACCTGGTTTCTGCGAAAGTACCGGCTCCCCAAAAACTGATTGTTTGTCGGATTCAGGCACATGACAGAAAAGCAGGGTTCCTTTAAACCCTGCGCTACTGCCTCTGTGTAGATTTCATAGGATTCCCCAAAAGCCCCGTGTAAGGCTTCGACAATCCCGTCAGTAATCTGATCAACCATTTTCGAACAACTCCCTCAACATTCTATCTAGTTTTTGGCTTAGTATTGAAAAACTCACCGCTTCTATCTCCTGCTCGGAGATAGTCAGCATAAATTTCCCCTCAACCCAGCCGGTACCGCCACGGGTGCGGTGTCCGAATTCCACATAAGGCGCGTACTCTACGGGGTTAGTGACCTCGATTATATAGGTATTGCCTCGTCGCCTTACCACCAATGAGTTAACGTAAGTTTTCACGTCTTTCCCAGCCGTCCACCCACGCCGAAGCGTACCCCCTTTTTTGCCCGTTCGTGGCGGATATACGCCGACCGGCGTTCTTTTGATTGCCTTTCTAAGTAGCCGCGCGGCCAATTCACGCGCACAAGCCTCAAAAAATACGGCCCGGTCGGGTAACTGCCGTAATCGGGCCTCGAAATCCTCCAACTGCCTTATGTCGCAACTCCCAAGACTTCTACCCATTATGCCCACCCCTGGAACAGCTCCAACACTATCTCCTGATGCGTGTTATACACCGCCGCCTTGCCGCTACGGGTATATTCTGCTGTCGTGCCGTTCTGTGTTACGGTCAGCTTCGATCCGGGCCTTACGTCGATTTCCGGCGCTATAAAGAGTTTCGTGATCTGCACGATAGACGCGGCAGCTTCACCCGGCGCGGAACTCTTGATGGTGGAAAAAGAAAGCTTGCAGGGCTGCTTTTCAAGGACCGTTATTTCCTCGAACCCCGTAGACTTATTCTCTTTCGTTACCTTTTGCCGCTCTACAATGTCGCATGTGCCGGTATACGTGCTTTCCAGCACCTCCCGAACAGCGGCTACCACCGTATTTTGCGATAGCATGCAAGATCACCCCCTCCGCAAGATGTTAGATGCTTTAAAAGGGCATCCAACCTTGACTCAGGCGACGCCCCATCCGCAAAGGTTACGCTTGTGTCCCCGGCTTGCACCTGTTTCACGGCAGATTCCAGATCAAAACCCTCGAGCCTGCCGCCTTGTTTCTTGACGAACAAGAATTCGCCGGATGACCGCTCGACCACGACCTGATGCAACCCATCAGGAACCACCGTTACGTTGCAATCGTTTTTAATATGGTCCTCAACTTTCTGGATGATGAAATCCAGCATCCAGTCGTCTTCAGTGGTCGCTTCGTACCCGAGAGCAGCCAGCCGCTTGATTACATCATCCTTCATACTCTATCCCACCTTTTCAGCCTCAATGATTTTCTTAAGCATTCCTTTGGCGGTTGTGGCTCCGCCCAAGTCAATCCCCCTCTCTGCTGCGTAGTCCCGCAAGTCTTCAACGCTTGCACCCGCCTGGGAATGGGACGCTTGACTGTCCGGGACGGCCTCGCCGCTCACTTCATGGCCCATCTCTTTCAGCCTATCGGCCAGCTCGATATCGTCAGTTTCAATGGTTCCCGTGTCGTCAAACTTGCACAGGGGTTTCCCCACTGCCGGATTCCATATCATATTAGGCGTATGGAGCTGTTTTCTGATCCTAAACATAGATTTCCTCCTTATGCTATTGAAAGTCCCGTAATAGCCCCATGCAGGAACGCAGGGCCGTGAGCCAGCCCGATCTGCCCGAAGATCTGGATATTGTCGGACGCGCCGGTCTTTGCCAGTTCTTCCTCGAAAAGCACACCCTTGCCGGGTACGACTTGGAATACCGGCGCTAAATATGCCACATCAACCAGGATAATCGAATCGGCGGGCATAAACCGATTCCAGGTTACGCCCATTTTGAAGAAGTCCGTTTCAATCTCCGTAATGTTGACGCCGCCGACATTGCGAGTTGCCGGTAGGTTGGCCCCGAACTGGCTTGCATAGATATCGGAAACCACCTGTTTTTGATGCGCCCCGCAGAACAACACCATATTGTTAAAATATGCGCCATTGTTCGCCATTTCACGGTAAATTTGGTTTAACAGCGCCTTGCTTAGCACACTGTTTCCGGCGGCTATGGACGCCGACGTCGAAGAGGTACACAGTTCTATCACGCCACGCGTTTTATTTGCCACATTTGCCGCTGTTGCTTTTTGGTGTTTGCCGCAAATGAAAGAAAACTCTACATCTCGGGCAATCTTGACCAGCTTATGCTGGATCTGCTCCGCCTTTTCGTTGGGCGGGTTGGCCTGCTGCCCGGCAGTATTCAGTCCAGACATCCGGCCCGAATTGCTCTGCTTTACGTACGTGAGGTCGATCGTCTCATGATGGATCTGCACGACGTTCGTTTCTTGCGTCCGGGCAACGTGCGAAGCGGCCGGAGCCGTCGCTGAATCGGACTCGGAAATATCGGGCTGCTCTGCTTCTGGGTAGTCATACAAGACCGCTGTGGGAAACTCGAAGTTATCCGTCTGTTTCCCGCCCGTTAAGCCGCCAATCATGGACAGTAACGGGGTCTGTGTTGGGTCTGCGGTAAAAAGCTCGCCCGCATAGTTGGGGAGATTCCACGTTGTTCCAATGCCTGGTACCTGTGGCATATTATCACCTTTTTAACCTTTCTTTTTTACATTAGGATAACGCCCTCTGCGGCCGCCTCCTGTTTAATTTTAATTGCTCCGATGGTGTCTTTGTTCTTTCGTGCATCCGCGAGCCGGGTCTCAAAGCCTGCGGCTTTCGGATCTGGCGTAATGTCAGCAGACGCTCCCGGCTGAAATCCTTTGAAGGCTGCCGGCGCGGGCTTCTGTTCGGCGGCGAAGAGAAACTTTGTTTCCTCTGCCCCGGTCAACTTCTCAATCTGCTCCGCCAGACCTTCGACCGATCCGTCTTCTCCGATCTTCGCGTCCTTCAGATTCAACAGCGCCTTAACTGCCGTTGCGTTTTTAGCCTTTGCGTTAGATAATGCTTTTTCCACCACACTATCTACCCTGAGCTGGTTCAATGCGGATTCATACGCCGCTTTCTGCGTGGCGTTGGCTGCCCGCAGCGTCTCAATTTGTTTATCCAGTTCGCCGGTTTTTTCGCTGGTTGTTTCCTTCCCCTCTAACTGTTCGCCACTCGCTGTCAGCCCGCTTTCAAGGTTCTTCTTCACCTTGTTAACTGCGTCGAACCGATCTTTGGGAATGAATCCTTTCATTGCCTCTGTCCACGCGCTTTCAATCTTCTGCGCCGCCTCCTCGTCAAGTCCGTACTTCTGCATCAAATCGTCCTTTTTCATTGTGTCTCCATCCTTTCAAATACATTTTTTACCCGGTTCAGTCCGGTCTCATTTGTCTTGTTCTTTTCCGCCTACAATACCAAAAAGGCGATTTTGGGTATAAAAATAGGACGTCTGTAAACGCCCCACTTTTATCTTGTGGTTATAACTCTATTTCCGCACTTGCTTTCTCGGATACTCCTAGTGAAAAACTCCTTATTACTTTTCCAACCTTAGGTCTTTCTCGTGCCGCTACCTCGAAACTTATGCTCTTTACTTCGTCGTCACTTAGATAATTGACAACAAAGTACCTTGTCTCTGTGACATTTTTCTTTTGTTTTGCCCGTCCTCCGATAACGGCCCCGAGGCCGCCCAGCAATATAGCACCCCCTACCGCTCCTCCTACGCTGGAAACATACTGCTTCTGGACATCTACATCAGTAAGAATTTCCATAGCCGTTATCTTTTCCATCGCAAGCCTGTATGTTGTTCCTCCGCCTTTTACGGTTACTCCCATGGGACCATAATCAATCTGACATCTAGCCCCCTCTGCAAGGCTTAACCCTGTAGCATGCTTCAGTGTAACCGTAATGCCCTGCTGAATTATCTTTTCGGCGTTATTCTGTTGTTTTTGCTGCCACTCTTCATTCCTTTTCTGCCTTGGCTTCCTGACCAGTAAATACGCTCCGACTATGCAGAAGATTGCAGCCGGTGCGATTGCCTCCGGGTCCCCTCCCGTATTCCATACAGCAAGGATAGCCGCAAGGATCAAAACTATCCCTGTTATTTTTGCCGCTTTCATAGAACGCCCCCTCTTCTTGTGTAAGTATACTAACATTATACGCCGGAGTCGCGCATAAGTCTATGTTATTGCGGCTGCTTAACATATTCTTTTTTCCATTCGCTGTACTTCATACCCGCAGGAACATAGTACGTCTTGCCGTCTTCATCGCGGGCAGCGCGTTCTCCTGGACTCTCGAAATCATCATCGAAGTACGGTACTGTAGTAGACCGGCACCAGACATGGAAAGGCGGGGCTGTGACTCCCGGCTCATAGTCTTTCATGTCGAACACTTTGCCGTCTAATCTCTGGCATATATCGGATGTATGGCTGTCCAGTGTCGCTACAACTTCGTATTTCTCTACGCCTAAATCTCCGAAACAATCCCTCTGTGCAGCAGCGCTAAAATACGCCGATTCCGTCATAACAAGACGCCCGGCGTTGTATTTAGATGTTCCCATCTTCTTGGCGATATTTTCAATAGCTTTGTCGGGGGCTTTTCCAAGCATAATATTCCTGGTCAACTCCGTGTGTAGCTCGTTGATCAGCTTGTTTTTATTGCCCCATATCCGTTCGGAAAAATTCTTCCCGTCTACCGCCCAGGGCTTTGAAAGTATTTTTAAAAGCTTGTTCTGGTCAATGCTGGCGATCTCCCGCCCGATCCCAATTCCTTTTTGGATCTCGTAGGCTGTGTGGTAATAATCGCTCGAGTAGATCTTGCGCATGGCAGCGTCTACTGTATCCAACTGGTTCCCGAACATGACTTCGGCGCTTTGCTGGGTGTGGAGTTTTAGCGCATCCAGGCGCGAAATGTGGAACCTCGCGGAGGCGTTCTCTAATTGCTGCGTCCAGGCGCCGCTAAAGGCGTTTTCCCTGCCGTATTTGATGTAATCCTGCACTGACCACCGAAACTCTTCCAGATCCTTCCCTGTGAGCCATTTACGGGCTTCAGCAAGGGAAGTCTGGTTGTTGTCCGCAAAGCGCTGATACCAGACGGCTATTTTCGCTTCTAGTTCCTGTTGGGCCTTGCGGTATTGAAACTCCAAATCCGCACATGCAGATAGTCCTTGCTGGTTCGCCGCCTCCTCGAGTTGCGCAAAGCGCTCTCGCCAATAATCAGCCTGTTTCGTCGCCATTTACACCACCGCCCCGAAATGGATTGTAGCCCGAGTTCATTTCATCCTCATGCACTTTCTTCTTCTGTTCCTCTAACCGCTTCATTTCAAGCCGTACATCGTCCACCCAGGGATGCTGTCCAACAATTGTTTCATCACTTAAGATCCCGACAGAATCACGGCAGGCCGTAATTATTTCGGCTTCGTTCATCATCATATCGCGGTTGAAAATGATGTCTACTTGCTCGTCCGTGAAGTCGCCCTGCCCGGTGTTCGCAATGTGCGCGGCGATAAACCAGAGAATTTCCTCAAAGGCCGCTTGATACTCGGTCTCCATGTCGTTAGCGTCCAGGTCGATGTCGCTATACATAGACTGAATGTTCATCTGATTTGGAGTGCCGCCGATCCGGTCATCTTTTGCATCAAACCCCATTGCATTCTCGATCAATGCCTTTTTAAAGATATCCACAATGGCCTTATAGTTGTCTGCGTTAACCGTTACTTCCAGCGTTTCTACTCCGCCTTTTGCCTCCCCGTCATACCGGACTTTTATTGCCCCGTATGTGGACAGGTTTTTTCGGAAGTCCCCCAGGTCTGTGCCGTCGTAATTTTTAATTACCAGTATTGTGTTCCGTGCATCTTCCTGCATGTTGTTCTCGAAGTCTGACAGCATGATATTGATACCGTCCTGAAGCGACTTGACTTTTTTAATCAGTGGAATTTCACTCTCGTTCCGCTTCAGGGGAATTAGAGGGATTTTCGACCAATTGAACCCCGTCTGATTCCCGGCGGCATCCACGGCGTACACATGCGGAGAATCCGGCTCGCCGTCCATGTCCGGTATCAGCATGTCTCCCTCTAGTACATATCGGTGTATCCCGGCAAGATCATAGACCTCTACTTTTTCAATCAGTACCGGCGTAGTACCCTCGTACCCCTCTACTATGTAGACCCGGACCGCAGAGTCCAGTATGGTGTGTTCGCTGTCAGCCCAAAACGGCAGGATCTCGTATGCCGGAAACAAACGAAAGGCCAATTCGCCAGTATCCGTATAGTATGGGTACATCCATGTTAAGCCGCCATTTAGCGACGCTTTAGCGGCATTTTTAAGAGTCTTCATGAAGCGCTTACCAAATATCTTTTTCAGGAGTTCGGCATACGTCGCGTTCCTGCACTCTACGACGAAGGGTTGGCCTACCAGGTAGTTGGCTTTCTGGCTGACCATCTTTTCATATTGATTGTTAACAATGAGGTTATTCGGTAGGTTTTCTACTAC
>Ga0153937_1000277_pt1 | contig 18549 bp, 17 predicted proteins | sample TSNY021MetaG_FD_104680 | JGI IMG/M metagenome (GOLD analysis project Ga0153937, IMG submission 104680) | Attine ant fungus gardens microbial communities from New York, USA - TSNY021 MetaG | ecosystem: Host-associated > Fungi > Mycelium > Unclassified | place: USA: New York, Robert Murphy County... | reverse complement strand
GGCCTGTTTGACGCCTCCGGCAATCTGGTGGGCATCATCAACGCCAAATCCAGCGGCACCAATGTGGAGGGCTTGGGCTTTGCCATCCCGTCCAACGTGGTCAGAGCCGTTTCAGACGCGATCATCGAAAACGGCTATGTCACCGGGCGGCCTCAGCTGGGCATCGCGGTAGTGGAGGCGTCCGATCCTCAAACCGCGATGATGTACCGTCTCAGCGAGCAGGGTGTATATGTGGCCACCGTCAACAACCCTGACTGTGGGCTGGAGCCCGGTGACCGCATCGTCAGCATCAAGGGTGCAAAGATCGAAACCCGCGCCGACATCGTCAATGTACTGGCGGAGCATCTGGTGGGCGACACGCTGACGATTCAGGCCGACCGAAGCGGCGAGGAGGTCACTGTGTCGGTCACGCTGACCGAACAGGTGCCGGAATACATCCAGCAGCAGATGCACGACAGCGTTAAGCTGAGCGCTTAATTACAGCAAGGGGAGAAAATAACCGGAAAATAAAGACGCTTCTTTGCTGTATGCAATTGCAATCAAGGTTGTCAGGTATTCCGCTTATTTATTGCAATTGCTATAAATAGATCTTCCCCGGAAAAGCTTCCCCTGCCCGCCTGGTAAAAACACGGCGGGCGGGGGAAGCTTTTCCGGGAGGGATTGCGCATCCCGCTATAAATGTTTATAATATGCATAACAAAGCAACGCGAAAGGGTGACAGGATGTACAAAATACTGGTCGTGGACGACGAGGACAAAATCCGTGCACTCATCAAGAAGTACGCTGAATTCGAGGGGCACCAGATCACCGAGGCCGAAAACGGCATACGCGCACTGGAGCTCTGCGCAAAAAACAGCTACGACATTGTGATCATGGACATCATGATGCCGGAGCTGGATGGCTTTTCCGCCGTAAAGGAGCTGCACAAAACAAATGACGTGCCGGTGATCATGCTTTCCGCGCGCGGTGAGGAATATGATCGCATCCACGGCTTTGAGTCCGGTGTGGATGACTACGTGGTGAAACCCTTTTCCCCCAGGGAGCTGATGCTGCGCATTGATGCTGTCCTGAAGCGCGCGCGTCCCTGCGCGGACCAGTCCGGCCACGAGGTGTACGAAAAGGACGGCCTGCTTGTGGATTTTACGGCCCGCCTCGTCAAGGTGAACGGCGAGCAGGCAGAGCTGTCCCCCAAGGAATACGACCTGCTCTTCTACATGGTGCGCAACCGGAATATCGCGCTCAGGCGGGAGCAGCTGCTCACCGAGGTGTGGGGCTACGATTTCTACGGCGACGACCGCACGTTGGACACCCACATCAAAATGCTCCGCAAATCCCTGTGCGACTACAGCTGCTGCATCGTGACGCTGCGCGGGATCGGTTATCGCTTCGACGGATAGCACCATGCGTTCCATTTATATATGCGGTCCTACGGAGGTGTGAGCTTGAAACACAGACAAATCAGCATCAAGCTAAAAATATTTTTCTACCTTATTGGATTTTGCGTGCTACTGCTATTGATTCTCTGGCTGTTTCAAATCATCCTGTTAAACAGCTTTTACAAGCAGATCAAGCTCAGCCAGATCAAACGGGAGACCGCCTCCATCGAGTATTACATCCGCGAAAACGATATGGAGAAGCTGACCGAGGTAATCATGCAGGAGGATTTGTACGTCGAAATTTGGCGCGACCGCTTTGGCACCGTGCTGACCGGCGGCACCTACAGCGGTGTGCAAACCAAGCTGACCTACGAACAGAAAGAATCCATTCTGATTCAGGCAAAGGACGACGGCGGCACGTTGATCAAGCATTATCTGGGCAAGCCTCTCGGGCAGCGATACACCCAGGAGAGTATCCTGTACACGGTATTGGTCCCCGGCAGCGACGGAACCGAGGCGCTGTTGATGGTAAGTGCCGTTATCTCACCGGTGGACGCCACCGTGGACACACTGCGTGTGCAGCTGTTTTACATCAGCACCATTATGCTGGCACTATCGGTGGGGCTCGCCATCTTGATCGCCAGGCGCGTGTCCGCGCCCATCGAAAAGCTGAACAGATCCGCGCTGGAGCTGGGAGCGGGCAACTACGATGTCGAATTCCACGGCGAGGGCTACCGCGAGATCAAGGCGCTCTCGGACACTCTCAACCACGCCGCCGGCGAGCTGGGCAACACCGAAAAACTTCGCCAGGAGCTGATAGCCAATGTGTCTCACGATCTGCGCACACCGCTCACGCTGATCACGGGCTACGGCGAGATGATCCGCGATCTGCCGGGCGAGAACACCTCCGAAAACATGCAGGTGATCATTGATGAGAGCAAGCGGCTTACCTCGCTGGTCAACAATCTGCTCGACCTTTCCAGGCTGCAGTCGGGCACGCAGAAGATCCGGCGCGAGCTCTTTTCGCTCACCACAACCACGCGCGACATCATCCGTCGCGTGTTCGAGTTCAGCCGTAAGGACGGCCACGAAATCCTGTTCGAGCAAGACCAGGAGGTCTCGGTGTACGGAGACCCGGACCGCATCTCCCAGGTGATTTACAACCTGCTGATCAACGCGGTGACTCACACCGGCGCAAGCAGACAGGTGATCGTGCGGCAGATGCTGGAGAATGGCCGTGTGACACTGCTGGTAATCGACCAAGGGGAGGGCATCCCTGCGGAAGACCTGCCCCACATCTGGGACCGCTACTACAGGGTGGATAAGGTGCACAAGCGCGCCGTGGCCGGCAGCGGCCTGGGGCTCTCCATCGTCAAGGCTGTTCTGGAGCAGCACCCCGATGTGGAATTCGGCGTGGAATCCACCGTCGGTCAGGGAAGCACGTTCTGGTTCTCCCTGCCGCTGTCCTGCTGAGCAATAGAAAAACCGGTTCCCCCACGTTGTGGGAGAACCGGTTTTTCTATTGCTCAGCGTTGTTTGCCTGCCGGATTTCGGCGCGCTTAATCTTGCCGCTGATGGTTTTAGGAAGCTCTTTCACAAACTCGATGATGCGCGGGTACTTGTAGGGCGCGGTCACTTTTTTCACGTGCTCCTGGAGCTCCTTCACCAAGGTGTCCGACGGCTCGTACCCCTTGTTCAGCACAACCGTGGCCTTTACGATCTGGCCGCGCTTCGGATCGGGGGCCGCGGTGATCGCACACTCCAGCACAGCGTCGTGCCCACTCAAGGCGCTCTCCACCTCAAAGGGGCCGATGCGATAGCCCGAGCACTTGATCACATCGTCGTTGCGGCCCACAAACCAGTAGTAGCCGTCGTGGTCCCTCCAGGCAACGTCGCCGGTGTTGTACACCCCGCCCTCAAACGCGGCGTCGGTCAGCTCCTTGTTCTGGTAATAGCCCCGGAACAGCCCCACCGCGTCGGTGTTTCGGATTACGATGGCGCCCTCCTCGCCGTCCTCGCAGGAGTTCCCCTCTGCATTGATCAGGTCGATATCATAAAGAGGAGAGGGCTTGCCCATGGAGCCCGGTTTGGGCTCGAACCAAGGGAAGTTGGCGATCAGCACCGAGGATTCGGACTGACCGAAGCCCTCGGTCATGTTCATATGCAAAATGTTTTTGATCTTCTCGAATATCTCCGGACTCAAGGGCTCTCCAGCGTTGCCGCAGTGCTTGATGGAGGACAGGTCGTACCGCTCCATATTGTCCGCAAGCATGAAGCGAAACATGGTAGGGGGCGCGCAGAACGTGGTCACCTTGTATTGATACAGCTTATCCATCAGGTTTTTGGGCACGAATTTGTCCATGTCATAGGCAAAGATCACAGCGCCGCAAATCAGCTGGCCATATATTTTGCCCCAGCCGAACTTGGCCCAGCCCGAATCGGACACCGACATATGCAGCTTGCCCTCCTGCACGCACTGCCAGTACCTTGCGGTGACGATGTGCCCCAGCGGATGGGTAAAGTCGTGTAGCACCATCTTGGGCATACCGGTGGTGCCCGAGGTAAAATAGATCAGCATGGGGTCGGCGTTGTTGATTCGCTCTGTCCCCTTGGGACGTGAAAACTCCTCGGAACAGGGGGCAATGCCTTCGTCGAAGCCCATCCAGCCCTGCTTGTCCCCTGCCACCAGAATCCTGTGGGCAACAGTGGGACATTCGGGCATGGCAGCCTCCATTTGGGCGACCACGAATTCGTCGTGCACGCACACCACGGCCTTGATCTTCGCCGCGTTGGCCCGGTAGACGATGTCCTTGGCGGTCAGCTGCATGGTGGCGGGGATGATCACGGCCCCCAGCTTGCACAGCGCGATAGCCGTGATCCAGTACTCATACCGGCGGCGCAGCACGCACATGACCACATCACCCTTTTTCACACCAAGGCCGCGGAAGTAGTTGGCGGTCTTGTTCGAGAGCCTGCGCAGGTCCTCGAAAGTAAACCTCTTGTCCCCGCCGTGGTCGTCGCACCACACCAGGGCGGGTTTTTCCCTGTCCTGCTCGGCCCAAGCGTCGATGATGTCGAACCCGAAGTTGAACTCCTCGGGGATACTCACCCTGTAGTTCTTGATAAAATCCTCATAGGAATCGAATTCCGTTCTCGGCAAATACTTTTCCAGCATATACTCCGGGCTCCCCTCTATTCAACGATGACCGTAAGAAATCTTGCTTTTTTGTCCCCGATGGCTTTTTGCCCGTGCGGATGAACAGGGTCGAAATAGATGGCGTCTCCCTCTTCCAGCACGTGCTCCTTGTCATCGTAGGTCACAACGATGGTGCCCTCCAGCACAAGGTTAAACTCCTGCCCCCTGTGGCTGACCAGCGCGGCGGGTTTGTCTTCCGGCGACAGCGTAACCAGCAGCGGCTCCATAATCTTTCCCACAAAGCGGTGGGCAAGACTCTCGAAGTTGTAGCCCTCGTACCGATTGATGCTCTTTCCCTTGCCGCGCTTGCAGATGGCATAGGTGTTCAGCTTTGCGCTCTTTCCGGTCAGTATCTCGGTAAGATCCACACCAAATTTTTTTGAAATGCGGTACAATACGCTGATCGGGATGTTTTCGCCCTCTCGTTCGTACTCCTGATACCGCTCCAGCTCCACGCCCACATCCTTTGCCATGTCCTCCTGCGTAAAACCGAAAATCTCTCTGAGCTCTCTGATCCGCTCTGCAATCTGTCTCAATTCCTCGCTCATCTCCCTGACTCCTTTCTGTGCATCCCCTCGCAAGCGACAAAAAACTCCGTCCTTCACATCGCTGTAAAGGACGAAGCTGTTCACTTCGCGGTACCACCTTTGTTTGCGGAAAGCTCCGCACACTCTGCCCGCACGGGAAATACATCCGGTGCTGCTCCGCGATAACGGCTGGAAAACCGGTGGGGCTTATTTGGTGAACCCGTTCAGCCCACGGCTCTGAGATGACTTTCCGCAACCGCTTTCCCGGGGAATTTCCACCTGCATCCCCTCTCTGTGCGTTGAAACGGTGCGTACTCTTTCTCGTCGTCGCCTTTTGTTTATTCATCTTTGGGAAATTATAATGGATATCCGCGCGTTTGTCAATAGTATGTGTAAGAATCACTTCATCAATATGCCCATCACATAGGATCTGGCCAAGTTCATCCCCTGCGACATCATGGCCTGCGCAGCCTGGGATTGAATGTCTTTTTGCAGGAACTTCATCATCTCCAGCGCCAGGTCGGCATCGCGGATTCTGCTCTCGGATTCCTCCGTGTTGAGCTTGGTTGTCTCGATGTTGTTAATCGCGTGCTCAAGCCGGTTTGTTGTGGCTCCCAGATTTGCGCGCTCGCTGTTGACAAGATTGGTGGCATTTTTGATTGCCTCCTGCGCCTTATTCGCGCCCTCCACTGTAGAGAGATCCAACTGGTCCAGCCCCAGCCCTTTGGAGGACATGTCGTTGATGTGCAGGTTCAGCCGCTGGTCCGCTCCGCCGTTGGCGCCGATCTGAAACACATTATTAGATGTGTCGTTGCCGGTACTCGCCTTTGTGGTATCAGCCGCGACATTGGCGCCCGCACTCACGTTCACATTGGTGATCACGCCCTCGCTCAGGTTGGCGGCTGTGTTGGAAAAGTCGATTTTGATCTCATTGCCGTCGCCAAAGTCAAATGTGACATCGGTGTCGGCCGCGGCCAGCTCCTGAGTGACGGACTGCTCTCCAACGCGGGCGGTGATGGATTTCACACCGTTTTCCTCTGTGATGGTGAACTTGGCGGGTCCTTCCAGCGTACCGGAGGATTCTATGTTGGAGATGCCCATGTTGTTTACAGCCTGGGTTCCCTGCTTGCCGCCAAAGGTTCCATCCAGCAGCTTCATGCCGTTGTAGTTAGCCGAATCGGATATCCTGTCCAATTCGCTCTTGAGCGCCTGGAACTCCTTGTTGATGTAGTCGCGGTCGTCGCTGCCCAGGGTGCCGTCGGCGGCCTTGACCGTCAGCTCTTTCATTCTGACCAGAATGTCCGAGGTGGTGTTCAAGTTCCCCTCGGCAGTCTGCACCAGAGAAATGGCGTGCTGCGCGTTTTCAGACGCTTTGGAAAGGCCCCTGATCTGACCGCGCATTCCCTCGGATATGGCAAGGCCCGCGGCATCGTCGGCCGCGGAGTTGATGCGATAGCCGGAGGAAACCCGGTTCAGCGCCTTTGTGGCCTGAGACTGATTTACGTATAGATTCCGGTAAGTCGAACTCATCGACGCAATCTGTGTGATCATCATACAGTTTACCCCCCTTTGTGAATATAGACTGTGCAGGAATATATTTACTTATAATCAAGTATATTCCGATCCCGCCAAATTGTCAAGACACCGCTGGAAATCATTTCATATTTAAAAAATCCCTTGCTAAAAAGGCGATCACATCCTCCGGCTCAGCGCTTTCCGGCCTTATGGACCAGCGCGGGTCGGGCATGTCTTCCAGGTAGTGGGAGTCAGAGGAGCGCAGGATGCGCATTGTCCGCAGGATCGGGTGCTGCTCCCGCAGCGCCTCGGCATCGGCGCCAAGGGATATTTCGGCACAGCAAAACCCCAGCTCCGGCGGCACTGCGCCCAGACTGGACAGGATGCTGAACGAGGAGCGGTCGACGTGGGCGGGAAAGCAGAAGCCGCCGTATTCCTTTGCCAGTGAGCGCACCTCTTCAATGCTCACGGAGCTCGCAGTGACAAGCAGAAGCTCTTCGCTGCCCAGCACTTGGTCTCGGGCGTCCATGTAGAGCTGCTCCCCGAATAGCTTCGGCTTGTTTTTTATGGGCGGCAGCGTGGTTTTGATGTAGGCGCCGAAAGCCTCGGCGCGCTCAAGGCCGGGAAACAGAAACACCACATGAATCTCCTCGGAGGTACACAGCTCCATGCCGGGGAGCACGATCAGCTCCGCCTCCCGGCCCGCCTCCACGGCGCTGCGGCAATTTCCGGTGGTGTTGTGGTCGGTGAGCGCAATCACGTCGTACCCCGACAGCTTCGCCATGTTTACGATGTTATAGGGCGTCATGTCCCCGTCACCGCAGGGGGAAAGGCAGGAATGCAGGTGAAAGTCGTACCAGAGTCTCACCTGCCGGTCCCTGCCAGCGGCGCGATCTCCACGGCCAGCCGGAACGCGTTCCGCCCGCTGGACAAAATGGGAACGCCGTTTACGTCTGCCTGCCTTTTCGCGTCGTCGTCCAGATGGGAGTCCTCACAGAGCAGCACACAGGAAACCTCCGTGAGCTTGGCGACCGCCACCGCGTTCACATTGCCCATCACGGTGATCCACACATTTTTCTCCTCCGCCCTGCTCATCACCCAACTGAGCAGATCGCCGATGTAGCATCCCTCGATTTCGTTGTCCATGCCGGATTCTCCCGCCAGGACCTCTAGGGAAAGCGCTTCGCGCAGCTCTTTTACCGTCACTTGGACTCCTCCTCCAGATTCGTTTCCAGATGGGTTGAAATCTCGATGCCAGCCACACTGGCCTCCTGGCGCAGAATAAAGATACAATCATTTAATCGCGCGTGGTGCCCGGTTACAATATCCTCCGCCAGCGCGCGGCAGGACGGCGCCCCGCAAGAGCCGCAGTCGAGGCTGGGCAGGCGCTCTTCGAGCTGCGTGATTTCGGACATCATCTGCATGGCGGTCTGCACATCGTCCGAAAGGCGCATCACACCGGTGTACTCCAGTGCCTCCTTCCACTTCAGGCTGGAGATCGGAATGCTTTCCAGCCTGTTCAGCGAAACGGGGAGGTATTTGCGCAGCTGCTGTATCCGCGCCTTTGCCACATAGGGATTTTCAACGGTGAGCACTCCGCCCACGCATCCCCCGTGGCAGGCGTTCAGTTCGATAAAATCCAAGCCGCCGAGCCGGTCGTCCTCCAACTCCTCCAACACCTCGATCACGTTTTCAATGCCATCCGCCGCCAGGTATTTTTCCCGAATCAGCGCGGACGCCTCCCCCCCGGAGTTCGCCCAACTCACACCGATGATTCCGCTTTTTGCCAGCGGCCTCGCCGAGGTGATCTTGTTCATTTTTTCAAGCAGCCTGGGATATATCTCAGCGATTGAAAAAACACCGTCCACATGGGATCGCAGGGGCCCGATGGGCTGTATAACATCAGTCATTTTTGCGGGACAGGGTGTGATGAAGAACACGCCGATATCGTCGCTTTCAAGTCCTGTTTTTTCTTTTGCCTCGGCCCTGGCCATACCTGCCGCCAGATGCATGGGGGCCACCAGCGGCAGCACCTTGTCGCAGAGTCCCGGGAATTTCACGCGAATCAGCCGCACCATAGCCGGGCAGGCGGAGCTAATGATGGGGGTGGACAGCTTTCCCTCCCGTATCAGATGACGCGACGCGTCCGAGACGATCTCGGCAGCCCGCGAAACCTCGAAGACATCGTCGAAGCCTATGTCCAGCAGCCCGGTAAGCACAAAGTCTATGTCCGCCAGATTGTTGAACTGCCCGTATAAGGTTGGCGCCGGCAGCGCCACCGTATATTGAAAGCGCTCCATCATGTCCAATCCGTCGGTCACGGCGCGCTTTGCGTGATGGGGACACACCCGTATGCATTCCCCGCAGTCAATGCAGCGCTCGGATATGATGCGCGCCTTGCCGTCCCGCACCCGGATCGCCTGGGTTGGGCAGCGCTTGATACAGTTTGTACATCCCTTGCATTTTTCCTCGTCCAAGGTAACGCTGTGCAAAAACTTACGCATAGGGTGCACACCCCTTTCCTATTTCCAGATCGGTGGAATACGCCGCAAGCCGCCCGTTTCAGGAGGGGTTCATGGAGCTTTTTGCGCAAACCGTCATATATATTTTTGTGCCAACGCCAAGCTGTGATTCAATGTGCATGTCGTCGGTGTATTTTTTGATGTTGGGCAGGCCCATCCCCGCCCCAAAGCCCAGCGCGCGCACATCGTCGGGCGCTGTGGAGTAGCCCTCCTGCATCGCCTGCTCAATGTCCGCGATACCGGGGCCCGTGTCTTGCAAAAGCAGCTCGATTTTGTCCGGGCTCACTGTGACCTCGGCGTGGCCGCCGTTTGCGTGAATCACCATATTGATCTCCGCCTCGTACATGGCGATCGAAACGCGCCTGATCACATCGGGATTGAAGCCCAACTGCTTGAGCAGGGCTTTCACCTTGCCGGAGGCCTCCCCCGCCCTGGTAAAATCGTCCGAGGGGACCTCGTAGCGCTGCTTGACCGCACCCATCAGTCGTTCCCCCCGCGAAGGCCCGCCTCATACAACAGGCCGCACGCCGTGAACATCCTGTGCGCGGTGCTAATCACCATGACCCCGCACTCCTGCGCAAGGTCCAGCATCGCCTCGGTGGGTTTTTTTCCGCGCACAAAGCAGATGCAGAGCATGTCCAGCATCTCCGCGGTGCGGATTGCCTGGGGGTTCACAAGGCCTGTAAGCAACATGCCGTTATGCTTCACAAATGCCAGCGCATCGCTCATCATGTCGCTGCCGCACGCCGCCTCTATCTCAATCGACGTATCGCTGCCATATAGCACTTCCGCCTCCAAAACCTTAATGATCTCTTGCATTTTCATCTTCTGCCCTCCACCCTGTTTATCCTTACAGGATATAAAATCATACCCGCAGTATAACGATACCATTATAGCACGGAACAACCGCGTGCGCTTACAATTTTCTTGGAACATAATTAGTGAATTTGCCGGCTTCAAAATTTAAAATTAGGGAATATATACAATCATCATCATTATTTTTATGATTACTTAATAAAATACCTGTGATGTAATAAATATGGACCATTATTAGCCATGGCAAACAATATCAAATCTTATAGATTTCCGGCCTCTTTTTTGTTATACTGTTCCTAAAATATCAAGCTGTGTCTTTTATATTCGTTGTAGAGACGCTTACAGGCAGGAGGACTTTCCAGATGCGGGAGCTTTCACTGAACGTGATGGATGTAGTACAAAACTCGATCACAGCCGGTGCGGCGCTAATCACGATTGCTGCATGTGAAAGCACGCATAACCATGAGCTTTCGATCACCATTGACGACAACGGCAAGGGCATGAGCCCCGACATGCTGGAAAAGGTGCAGAGTCCTTTTTTCTCTACCCGTACAACGCGGAAAATCGGGCTGGGGGTCCCCTTTTTCAAGATGGCCTGTGAGATGACCGGCGGCTCGTTCTCCATCACCTCCACCGCGGGAGAGGGCACCCGCGTAAAGGCGCTTTTCAAAACCGACCACATCGACATGGCACCGCTGGGGGACATCAGCGAAACTGTCCTGCTTCTGATCTCCTGCAATCCCACGCTGGATTTCGTTTACACCAGAAGCGTGGACGCCGTCTGCTTCACGCTGGACACCCGGGAGCTCCGCGAGATCCTGGGCGAGGATGTCCCGCTTTCCAGCTCTGATGTGGTGCTATGGATACGCGACTATCTTGCCGAGCAGCAGGCGCGGCTCGGCGCACAGGGCGCTTCCACTACTTAATGAAATCCAGTAGGTTCTTATAGACCTGTTCTGAAACCCGCCGCAGTGCGCCGAGCAATCAAAATGTATATTTTTGCCAGCGAATATCCGTGAAAAATTTTCGATTCATTCACACTCTCATAGCATTCCATCCACGGAAAGATAGTACGATGGATTCAGCCCAATATTGTTATTTTTTTATCATTGTTTTCAATCTATTATCTATTTACATAGCTGACTTGCCCGCGCACACCGGCGGCTTATGCGATGGGCTAACTACTTAATAAGGCCGCAAAAAAGGGAGGAAACAATAGAATGAAGTCATTGGAAGAGCTCAAGGCAATCCGCGAAAAAGCAAGAGCTGGTATGGGAATCCGCGAAGGCGGAGACGACGCCGTGCGCGTGGTGGTCGGCATGGCCACCTGTGGCATAGCAGCCGGCGCCCGTCCGGTGCTCAGCGCCTTTGTCGAGGAGGTTGCCAAGGAAAAGCTGGACGTTCAGGTGGGACAAACCGGCTGCATCGGCATATGCCAGTATGAGCCTGTTGTGGAGATTTTTGACCCCAAAGGCGAAAAAACCACCTATGTAAAAATGACGCCTGAGCGCGCCGTCACCGTTGTGCACAAGCACTTGAAGGGCGGCGAGATTGTTACCGAATACACCATTGGCGCGATTGGCAAGTAGTGAAAGAGGAGGAACTCATCAATGATAAGGTCTCATGTTCTGGTCTGCGGAGGCACTGGATGCACCTCCTCTGGCAGCGAGGAAATCATCACCAGCCTTGAAAAAAATCTGGACAAGGCGGGGCTGACAGAGGAGGTCAAGGTTGTCAAAACCGGCTGCTTTGGTCTGTGTGCGCTTGGTCCGATCATGATTGTATACCCCGAGGGCACTTTCTACTCCATGGTAAAACCCAACGACATTTCCGAGATTGTGCAGGAGCACCTGCTCAAGGGCAGAATCGTAACCCGGCTGGTTTACGACGAAACCGTGAAAGACGACGAAATCACCTCTCTTGAGGAGACGGACTTCTACAAAAAGCAAAAGCGCGTTGCCTTGCGCAACTGCGGCGTGATCAACCCCGAGGACATCAACGAATACATCGCTTTCGACGGCTATCAGGCTCTGGGCAAGGTGCTCACCGAGATGACGCCGGAGCAGGTGATTCAGACCATCAAGGACTCCGGCTTGCGCGGACGCGGCGGCGCGGGCTTCCCCACCGGCCTGAAGTGGGGCTTTGCCGCCGCACAGCCCAAGGGCCAGAAATACGTCTGCTGCAACGCCGACGAGGGTGACCCGGGCGCGTTTATGGACCGCTCGGTGCTGGAGGGCGACCCCCACGCCCTGATTGAGGCCATGGCAATCGCGGGCTATGCCATCGGCGCCGACAAGGGCTTTGTCTATGTGCGCGCCGAGTACCCGATCGCGGTGCGCCGCCTGCAAATTGCTGTTGACCAGGCCCGCGAAATGGGCCTTTTGGGCACGAACATCTTCGGGGCCGACTTTAGCTTTGACCTGGAGCTGCGCCTGGGCGCCGGCGCCTTTGTCTGCGGCGAGGAAACCGCGCTGATGACCTCCATTGAAGGCCACCGCGGCGAGCCGCGCCCCCGCCCCCCTTTCCCCGCTGTCAAAGGCCTGTTCGGCATGCCAACCGTGCTCAACAATGTTGAAACCTACGCCAATGTCCCGCGCATCATTCTGCTTGGCGCCGACTGGTTCGCGAGTATGGGCACCGAGAAATCCAAGGGCACCAAGGTGTTCGCACTGGGCGGCAAGATCACCAACACCGGCCTTGTGGAAATTCCCATGGGTACCACGCTGCGCGAGATCATCGAGGAAATCGGCGGCGGCATCCCCGGCGGAAAGGCCTTTAAGGCAGCCCAAACCGGCGGCCCTTCCGGCGGCTGTATCCCCGCCAAGCACTTCGATATCCCGATTGACTACGACAACCTGATTTCCATAGGCTCGATGATGGGCTCCGGCGGCATGATCGTCATGGACGAGGACAACTGCATGGTAGACATCGCCAAGTTCTTCCTCGACTTCACCGTGGACGAAAGCTGCGGAAAATGCGCCCCCTGCCGCATCGGCACCAAGCGCTTGCACGAGATGCTGGACCGCATTACCAAGGGCCAGGGCAAGCCGGGCGACTTGGATAAAATTGAAAAGCTTTGCTATTACATCAAGGAAAATGCACTGTGCGGCCTTGGCCAGACAGCCCCCAACCCGGTTCTGTCGACCATCCGCCATTTCCGCGAGGAGTATGAAGCGCATATCAATCAGAAGAAGTGCCCCTGCGCCGTGTGCAAGGACCTGCTGGACATCGAGATCCTGCCGGACAAGTGCATTGGCTGCACCGTCTGCTCCAAGGTCTGCCCCACCAACGCCATCTCCGGCGAGGTAAAAAAGACCCACGTGATCGATCAGAGCAAATGCGTCAAATGCGGCGCGTGCATTGAAAAATGTCGCTTTAGCGCCATCGTGAAGAGATAATTACGAAGGAGAGTACCAGTTAGAATGGAAAATGTAAATATCAAGATCAATGGTATGCCGTTGTCGGTGCCGAAGGACATGACCATTCTTCAGGCCGCGCGCATCGCCAAAATTGAAATACCCACCCTGTGCTACTTAAAGGAGATCAACGAGATCGGCGCCTGCCGCATCTGCGTGGTGGAAGTCAAGGGCGCGAAATCGCTTGTCGCCTCTTGTACGTACCCGGTCGCCGAGGGCATGGAAATTACAACGAACTCTGCAAAGGTTCAGGAATCCCGCCGCATGACCCTGGAGCTGATCCTGTCCACCCACGACCGCAAGTGCCTTTCCTGCATCCGCTCGGGCGACTGCGAGCTCCAGCGCCTGTGCCGTTCGTTCGGCGTCACCGATGAAACCGTGTACGAGGGTGCCAACAACCAGTACGAATTCGACGACTCGGCCATGCACATGTACCGCGACGACAACAAGTGCATTCTGTGCCGCCGCTGCGTCGCCGCTTGCTCGGTGCAGCAGGCCGTGGGTGTGATCGGCGCCAACGACCGCGGCTTCAACACCCACATCGGCTGTGCTTTTGACCAGAACCTGGACGAGGTTGCCTGCGTTTCCTGCGGCCAGTGCATCGTGGTGTGCCCCACCGGCGCCATCGCCGAAAAGGACCAGACAGAGCAGGTCTGGTCCGCGCTAAACGATCCCGAAAAGCACGTTGTCGTGCAGACTGCCCCTTCGATTCGCGCCACAATCGGCGAGGCGTTCGGCATGCCGGTCGGCACCGACGCCACCGGTAAAATGGTGGCCGCGCTGCGCCGTCTGGGCTTTGACGGCGTGTTCGACACCGACTTCGCCGCCGACATGACTATCATGGAGGAGGCCAACGAATTCGTGGAGCGTCTGGGCGGAAGCGGTCCCCTGCCGCTGATCACCTCCTGCTCCCCCGGCTGGATCAAGTTTTGCGAGCACTACTACCCCGAATTCATCCCCAACCTGTCCAGCTGCAAATCGCCCCAGCAGATGTTCGGCGCCATCACCAAAACCTGGTACGCCGAAAAAATGGGGCTTGACCCGAAGAATATCTTTGTGGTCGGCGTAATGCCCTGCACCGCCAAGAAATTCGAGGTCAACCGCGACGACGAAAACGCGGCCGGCGTGCCCGACTGCGACGTGGCCCTCACCACCCGCGAGATCGCGCGCATGATCAAGCGTGCGGGCCTGGAGTTCACCGAACTGCCGGACGAGGAGTTTGACGCCCCCCTGCACGAGTCCACCGGCGCCAGCGTCATCTTCGGCGCCACCGGCGGCGTGATGGAGGCAGCCCTGCGCACCGCGGTGGAGTGGGTGTCCGGTCAGGAGCTGGAAACACTGGACTTCGAGGATGTGCGCGGCACCGCCGGCGTAAAAGAGGCCACCTATGATGTGGCGGGCACGCAGGTCAATGTGGCGGTCGCCTCCGGCCTTTCCAACGCCAAGGAGCTGCTTGAAAAAGTGAAGAAAGGCGAGAAGAAATACCACTTTATCGAGATTATGGGATGCCCGGGCGGCTGTGTCAACGGCGGCGGACAGCCCGTGCAGCCCGCCCATGTGCGCAACTTCGTGAGCCTGCGCGAGCTGCGCGCCAAGGTCCTGTACAACGCGGACAAGGGCAAAGCCGTGCGCAAATCCCACGAAAACCCGATGGTTAAAAAGCTCTACGCCGAGTATTTCGAGAAGCCCGGCAGCCACAAGGCCCACAAGTGCCTGCACACAACCTACAAAGTGCGCAGCCACTACTAAAGAGATTGCACCAAACAAGCCCGGGAGCCTCTTGAATTGGCTCCCGGGCTTAATATTGGGGAAAGGGCGGTTCTAAGCGCATATGGGTTTTGCAAGCGGCGCTCCACCTTGACGCTCAGATATGCAAGCGTTTTTTCAGCTCCACCTTGGTAGCGTTGTCAGCGAATACAAAGATACTCACCAGGGCCAGCCCCGAATACACCGCCGACACAACCGAGGGCCAGATCACATCCACCAGCCCAACCGCGATCAGCAGTAGTGGAACAAACCCCATGAGAGCCGTAAGGATAAAGTATAAAATAAAATCCCGTATCTTCATGCGCTTGATGATTACAATGATGGTAATAGAAAGCGTAGCAGTTAAGAACAAAAACGGCAGCGCGTAATTAAAGGCCCAGTTGACCTTGCTGTCAAAGAAGCGGTCGAAGATCAGAATCATCACTGCCAGACACAGTCCCTGAATCAGGACATTGTAGCCCAGCTTGGCCCGCCTTTGCAGTGCCGTGCTAATCGCGATCCACATATACAGAATGTTGGCCACCACAATCAGCGACCACCATGTCTTGGTCGGCGCGAGAAAATTGATGGTGGTGCACACAACGCTGACCGACAGGGAAAGAAACAGCAGAATGCGGAAAAAGATGTTGTATTTTTCCGCCTGGGTCTCCAGGTCGGGATAGGAAACGGGCTCCGGCTCGTTGTCCTTGCTGACCAATGTGGCGTAGCAGAGCGGACAGCGGGTCACCGGGCTGTCTACGCTCACCGCGCACTTGTTACAATACTTCATTCACAGCCCCTCCGTTGCAGGTGATCGAAACCTCCAGCCCCGCCGCCGTAAGATGCCGCACAAAGTATTTGTGCAGGCGGGTTTCGGCGATGCAGGAGGTAAAGTTGATGATAAACTTATCTCCATAACTGTTCACACACGCTTTCCAGCGGTGGAGGCGCGTGGGGTTCAGCATACAGAAAAAATAATCCACGAACTCGTCAAACGGCTTGGGCATTGTAATGCGACCCAGATTCGACAGTGCGCAGCTGGTGGTGGTTTCCGCCTTGTGGTATGCCGCGCGCAGGATCGCGTTCTTCAGTACCAGCGGCGTAAAGCGGGTGAAGATGTTCTTTTGTACCGACATGTTGTAATTCATGCGCTGGGACAGCATAGTCCGGGAAATTTTGTCCCGCAGCTGAAGCGACACGCTCTCCAGCACCTGATCGAAGTCTCCTCCCTGCTGTGCGAAATTATACTCCACGTCCACCACACAGAAGAAATTGCGGGAGGTTTCAGAAGTGAAGTGTCCGCGCAAATCCACCGGTACCGTAACGCCGATATTGCGCCCGGCCGCGCGCCCCGGCATGTTCTCGTGGTAAATGGCGCAGATCATCAAGGCGGCCAGATAAGCTGTAATCGTAGCCCCCTTGGTCTTGGCCAGCGCGAGCATCGCGGCCGTGGACAATTGTGCCGTGATCACCCGCACGCCGCCCGACGGCAGCATGGTTCCACCGATGGTATACGCCTTTCTTTTGAAAGGGCCCCTCTTTTGGGTGGAGTCGTAGTAGTGCTGAAAGCTGTCCTCGATCTGCTGGGACGGATCAGGCTCCCGGTCTAGGGGCATAAGCTGCTCAGGGAGCTGGGCGCGGTATGCGAGCACAATGTAATTATATACAATGGCGCGCAGAAAATCAAAGGCGCCCGCGCCATCCGCCACCGCGTGAAATACCTCCAGATTGATTCGGTTTTGAAAATAGGTGACCCGGAACAACAGCTCCTTAATGCTCTTGTAAAACAGCCGCGCGCAAGGGCGCTCAGCCTCCTGCTTTACCAGCGGCGTAAGCATTGTGCGCTCCAGGTAAAACCAAAAAAGCCCTCGGCGCATCACCACCTGAAAATAAGGGAACGACTCCAATGCAATGTCCAATGCCTGCTGGAGCGTCCCCGGCTCCACAGGGAAGCGCAGTGTGCAGGAAAGCCTGAACACATTCGTGTTGTCGCTCCCGCTTACAGCGGGAAATATGATTGCCGCGTTATCCAAGTGGTACCAGATATCGCGGGTGCGTTCCGGGTTTTTCATCTGCATTTATCCTTCCGGCAGTGTATGATTCACACCTTACCTTATAGTACCAATATTTTTTAGAAATTTCACCTGTGTACATGAAATTTAATATATTTTTATGAAAAAAGTCACACATATTGTACCACACCTCTGCCAATACTATCCATAGGGAAAAAGGACCGGCTTTTGGAGATATCCACCCAATCGTCACAGATTTTTACTAATTTATTTGCGCATTTATCATAAAATGTTCATATATTTCGCTTACAATAATACTTGTGGAACATATTACCTTGACTGGTATTATAAACGCATGATCGTATTTGTACAAGGAGGGCAGGAAATGGCAAAAACAGTGACCTTTGTAACAAATCAGTACCGTTGTGACCGCATTATCTGCGCGGCCCGCGCCCTGGCCGACGAAACTGGAACAGAGCTCACGGTGGTGGGTATTATGGATTCCGAAAACGAGCTGAACCCACAGGTGGTCGATTATTTATTTAATCTGTCCAGACAGAACAGGGCCACCATGATGTTAATGTTCTCAGACGACAAGCTTGGACTGATGGAGGATGAAATTGCCCAGTACGATTGCCAGAATGTGGTGACCGGAATGCCAAGCAGTCACAAATCCGTGTTGTACGATCTGTGGAAAAAGCACACGGACAAATCCTTTTACGCGGTGGATACGACCGGCGAGCTGATTGAAGTGGCAAAGGCCGTCTGCGCGGTATCGTAAGGCGATACACAAACAGGAACGCATTTGCGGCTCTTCTGAATAAGCATGAAAATCGGCCGGCGAAGCTGCTTGCTTCGCCGGCTTTTTGCGCGTTTTTCACTACCTTTGGGTGGCCTGGTACACGTTGCCGCGGTGAGAGGCAGCGCGTTCGTTGGCATAGGTGCGGTTCCTGTTCACAAGCCGCGCCTCCCTGCTGCGGCGTTTGCGCTCAATTTCCCGGCGGCGTGCAATCAGCGCCATCAACAGCAGGCCACTCAGGCAAAACAGAAGCAGCGCGATCCAGGTAAACACATTGGAAAACAAACCACTGAAAAATACGCTTTCGCCCGCCTCCTGTGCCAACCCGCTGGCGGATACCGCAACGGCGTCCATATAGATGGTGGGCTGCATGGAGACGCTGACGCCGAGGGGCTGCAAGCCGTCCAGCGGTGTACCGATCTGTAGGGAAATACTGCAAAACGCATCCGCCTCCCCCGCGAACCGGTCAGGGTGCTCATAGCTGATCTGCAGGTCCGATGGGCTCGCGGCGTTTGGCAACAGGATCGTCAGATCCTTGTCGTAGCGGAATGCAGCGTTGCCAAGCCTGTGATCCCCAGCGCCGATCGGCACGTTCACCTCATCGAACCGGTCACCGGAAATTGT
>Ga0153937_1000270_pt1 | contig 18749 bp, 14 predicted proteins | sample TSNY021MetaG_FD_104680 | JGI IMG/M metagenome (GOLD analysis project Ga0153937, IMG submission 104680) | Attine ant fungus gardens microbial communities from New York, USA - TSNY021 MetaG | ecosystem: Host-associated > Fungi > Mycelium > Unclassified | place: USA: New York, Robert Murphy County... | reverse complement strand
TTTTCAATGCCTTTTTCTTCTACCTCGTCCAAAAATCTTTCAATAGCGTAGTTCATTGCAACTTCATCTCCCTTCATAAGCTGCTTTAAAAATTCATTAACCACTTTCAGATTATCTTTATCAGCTTTTACCTTTTTGGCAAGTACATCCCTGGTCCATTCCATGAAATCTATCTGCTCGTCACCGGTCAACCCTGTGAATATTTTGAATCCCATACTTACCTTCTTTATGAAATCTTCCATGTCGTTTGACTTTTTATCCAGAGCAAATACCGCGGATATGAGATTTTTTATTTCAATCAGCTGTTCGTCGGTATAGTTGTTTACATCAATTAGTATGTATTTAAAATCTATTACCGATTCCTCAAAAGCTTCATAGCCTTTAAGATATTCTTTAAAGCTCCTTACGGCGGTCCATTTATCGGCTCCGTTATATAAAACTATGGGAATCACCGCCGGCAGCCGGAAATCCTTTCGCTCCCTTACATCCTCTTTATTGTTCAGAAAATATCGCTTTAACAGCTCCGTCATATAAACAAGCAGCCTAAAGGGCATTGTAAAATCAACCCCGGATTGCAGCTCTAACAGAAAATAGAAAATTACCTTTTTATCATTATAACGCAGCTCATATATTATATCTGCTTCCTTTTCCTTAAAGTCTTTAGGAACAAAGGATTTGTCAACCAGCGTCAGGTCTTCCTCCCGTATATGTTTTACCCAGTCCTTGTCAACAAAGCTTTTAAGCAGATTCAAAAAATTACTCTTCTTAGATAAAATACGTTTGTAACCCTTGTCATGAATTTTTTCCGGCATAAACCACTTCTTCTCCTATATGTAATGTATTGGTTTCTTCAGTATTATTTTATTATATCCGCACGCTTTTTGCAATCAAGTCCGAATTATTCATGGAAAAGCTGTATCTTGATATACGCATGTAGGGGCGGCAATTTCTGCCGCCCCTACAATAAATATTCCTTTATACCGCGCCGCCCTACTCTACCGATATAATATAATAATACAGCGGTTGTCCTCCGCTTTGCAGCTCCACCTCTACCTGAGGATATTTTTCCGCAAGGTAGGCCTGTACCTTTGCCGCATCCTCCTCGGATACATCCTTGCCGTAATACAGGGTGATAATGTCGCCGCCTTCTTCCATAAGCTTGTCCGCCAGGTTTTTCGCACCCTCCTGCACGTCCTTGCCGGAGTGCACGATCTCGTCCTCCCTGACTCCGATTATATCCCCTTCCGCTATTTCCCTGCCATTCACTACCGTATCGCGGACAGCATATGTAAGCTGTCCGGTCTTTACTTGGCTCATAGCTTCTTCCATTAGGCTTCGGTTTACCTCCGGGCTTTTATCTGGAATAAAATTCAGTAAGGCGGTTATTCCCTGGGGAATATTAACGCTGGGTACAACGATGACATTTCTATCCTTGCACATTTTTGCCGCCTGTTCCGCCGCAAGAATAATATTTTTATTGTTAGGCAGTATTACTATATTATCTGCCTGTACCTTTTCAATACAGGCAAGGATATCCTCTGTGCTGGGGTTCATGGTTTGGCCGCCTTTAATGATTTCTGCGGCTCCCAGTTCCCTGAAAAGCTCCTCAAAGCCGGCGCCTGATAAAACAGCCGCAAAGCCATACTCTTTCCATTCCCTTTTACTGTTGACCATCCTGTCTCCGTTCGTCTTCTTTGTAAAATTGATTAGGCTGGTATGCTGAAGCTTCATATTTTCTATTTTTATACTGTTTAGATTTCCTTGCTTCAGAGCCCATTCCAGCACCGTGCCCGGATGGTTGGTATGCACATGAACCTTAATGACGTCCTCGTCTCCTACAACAACGATGGAATCTCCTTGTGTATCTAAATATTTTTTCACCGAATTTTCCAGCTCTTCTATTTCTGATTCAATTCGCTTATCCTTAAGATTTATAAAAAACTCCGTACAGTAACCGAATTTGATGTCGGCATCAAATATGGCGGAAGGAGCGGTCCCGGTTACCCATTCTCCGACTACCTTTATTTCACTCTTATCATATAGGCTTGCGATGCCGCCTTTTAAAAACACTAAAAGACCCATGCCTCCGGCGTCTACAACTCCTGCCTGTTTAAGCTGCGGCAGCATATCCGTGGTGAGTTTAAGTGTTTCATCTCCCTTTTGTAACGCCTTGGTAATCACTTCTTCTAAATCTTCCGTGTACAGAGCTTCCTCTCCGGCGCATTCACTCATAACCCGGGCCACGGTAAGGATGGTGCCTTCCTTTGGCTTCATTACCGCCTTATAGGCAGTCCGGGCAGCGGAAATAAGGGCATCGGCTATGTCCTCAGCGTTTGCTACGCCCTTTCCCTCAAGTCCTTTGGCAAAGCCGCGGAAAAGCTGTGACAATATTACACCGCTGTTGCCCCTGGCTCCTCTCAAGCTGCCGGAGGAAGCCGCTTTAGCCACCTCGCTGATATTGGGGGTGGAAAGCTTTTCAACCTCTCTTGCCGCTGTTAATACTGTCAAGGACATATTTGTACCCGTATCGCCATCAGGGACCGGAAATACGTTCAAATCGTCGATTTCCCGCTTCCGGCGGTCTAATTCGTTAGCTCCGGCTATTATGATGCGCTTGAGCAGATTTCCGTCTATATATTCTATACCCAATTTCTCGTCCTCCACCCTAGCTGTTGACTCTTACGCCTTCTACGAAAATGTTTACCGTACCAACATTAAGACCGGTATTACCCTCTACGTGATATTTCACATTCTCAATAAGGCTATCGGCAATAGCGGATATCTTAGTCCCATACTCTACAATGATATGCAAATCGATATTTATGTTATCCTCATCCGTAAAGATTCGGACGCCTTTTGTCAGGCTTTCTTTCCTCAGCAGTTGGACAAAGCCGTCCTTTACATTCTTAGCGGCCATGCCTACTATGCCGTAGCAATCCATGGCGGCTAACCCGGCTATTCTGGCGATAACCTCATAGTTTATGGTTATTAAGCCATACTGGTTTTGCAATGTTAATTCCATGCCGCGCCTCCTTTATATTTTTTTCCATGATAACCTGTGTAATTCTCCTTCCTTAGCCATTCCTTTAAAATTATTCTGTCTTAACGCTTCATAAAGTATTACAGCCACCGAATTTGCTAAGTTAAGGGAACGGTATCCTCCGGCCATGGGGATCCTTATGGCGGTCTCCTCATATTCAATCAAAATTTCCTCAGGTATGCCTGCGCTTTCACTGCCGAACATTATGAAATCGTTCGGACCGTATTTTACTTCCGTATACAGCCTTTTAGCCTTTGTTGTAGCCATATAGATACGGGCGCCACGGTTTTGTTCGGCGAAACCGCCAAAATCATTATACACCGAAAGCTTTAAATCCTGCCAATAATCAAGTCCCGCTCGTTTTAATGATTTATCATCTATCTGAAAACCCAACGGGCGTATTAGATGAAGCTCTGTTTCCGTAGCCACGCAGGTGCGCCCTATATTGCCGGTATTCATGGGTATCTCCGGTTCCAATAAAACTATGTGCATTATTTCAGCTCTTTCTCATTCAAAAATATAAAGCCGGTCTTAATACAGTCTATGGCGATAGCCAGTGTATATTTCTCTGTCCGGTAAGAAAGAGGGTCTCCATCTCTCCTGACCATTACCAGATTTGTTTCCGGCGTTTTGTAGTTCTTATATTTTAGAAAGTGTAAACCTTCATCCTCCCATACACACCAATCCATATCCGTCATACTTTTTAGCAGATATTCCTCCTGGCAGTTAAAATATGACTGTACCTTCCTGCTCACCTTCTCAAATTCAGATACTATGTCACCCATTACGTCTCTCCTCAAAATCCTTGTATAATAAGCTTGGCTGTATTCCTTTATTGTTTTGATACTTGCCTGATACGTACTTTTCATACTGGCCTTCAATAGTATGGTAGTATATCTGGCATATTTCTACGAAAGGATAAATCTTGATCGGCTCTATACAATGTATCTCCAATGTCCAGTAGCCTTTAAAGCCTACGTCTCCGAAACCGGCTGTCACATGTATAAACAATCCCAGCCTTCCTACCGAGGAGCGTCCCTCCAGCATGGGCACGAAGGCGCTTGTTTCCGTATATTCCATAGTGCGGCCCAGATACAGCTTTCCGGGCTGCAGCAAAAGCCCCTCCTCTGGAATGCGGATCGTTTTGGTTTTGTTAGGCAGCTTCATATCCAGATAATCCTCTTCGTATACCAAAAGCTCGTCATGAAGCCTCAGATTATAGCTATTAGGATTTAGACAAGCCTTGTCAAAGGGCTTGATTATTATATCCTTATCTAAATTATTAAGGATCTCCAGGCCCGATAAGATCATTCACTTACTCCCCCTTGTAAAATACTTTTAAGATACATGCCTGTATAGGTGCCTTCCGCTTCGGCTACTTCCTCCGGCCTGCCCTTGGCAATGACATTCCCTCCTTTGTCGCCGCCTTCCGGCCCAAGATCAATGATATAATCCGCGGTTTTGATAACGTCCAGATTATGCTCTATTACCACCACGGTATTTCCGCCTTCCGTCAAACGCTGCAATACGCCGATGAGCTTATGGACGTCATAAGCATGGAGACCTGTGGTCGGTTCATCCAACACATAGATGGTCTTTCCAGTGCTGCGTCTGCTAAGCTCTGTCGCCAGCTTTACTCTTTGGGCCTCGCCTCCGGAAAGAGTTGTGGAGGATTGCCCCAGCTTTACATAAGAAAGCCCCACATCATAAAGCGTCTGTACCTTTTCCCGGAGTCTGGGCAGGTTTTCAAAAAACTCCAGCGCCTCCTCAATAGTCATATCAAGAACGTCGGCAATAGTCTTTCCTTTATATTTTACCTCAAGGGTTTCCCGGTTGTACCTTTTGCCCCGGCAGACCTCACAGGGCACGTAGATATCAGGCAGGAAATGCATCTCAATTTTAATTATGCCGTCGCCTTTGCAAGCTTCACAGCGGCCGCCGCTTACATTAAAGCTGAACCGGCCCTTCTGGTAACCCCGCATCTTGGCTTCGGTAGTCTGAGCAAACAAGTCGCGTATCATATCGAATAAGCCGGTATAGGTCGCAGGGTTGGAACGGGGCGTCCGCCCGATGGGCGATTGATCTATGTTGATGATTTTATCTAAATATTCCAGTCCAGTCAATTCTTTATGCATTCCCGGCTTGCATTTTGCTCGATTTAAATCTCTGGCAAGCCTTTTGTAAATGATTTCATTAACAAGAGAGCTCTTACCGGAGCCGGATACGCCTGTTACGCAGGTGAATACTCCAAGGGGTATATCCACGTTGATCCGCTTGAGATTATTTTCCTCCGCGCCTTTTATATGGAGCCACTTTCCGTTTAAGGGCCTCCTCGTTTCAGGGATTTCTATTTTCCTGCGGCCGCTTAAGTAATCTGCGGTTATGGATTTTTTGCATTCCAAAAGCCCTTTTACTTTTCCCGCGTAAACCACCTCGCCTCCAAGCACTCCCGCGTAAGGGCCAATATCCACAATATAATCCGCCTCCAGCATGGTATCCTCGTCATGCTCAACTACGATAAGCGTATTTCCGATGCTTGTTAGATGCTTAAGGGCCTTAAGCAGCTTGCTGTTGTCTTTTTGGTGCAGTCCAATGCTTGGTTCGTCCAGTATATAAACCACGCCCACCAAGCCTGAGCCTATTTGGGTCGCCAGGCGTATGCGCTGGGCTTCCCCGCCTGATAAGGTCCCCGCCGCCCTGGACAGCGTAAGATAATCCAGCCCCACATCTATTAAAAAGCCTGTCCTTGCCATAATTTCTTTTAAAATCTGCTGGGCTATCAGTGCCTGGGTAGGATTTAATGAAAGCTCAGTAAAAAATTCTTTTATTTTTGCCACGGACATATCTGTTATCTCGGAAATATTTTTACCGCTTAGCGTAACCGCCAGCACCTCCGGCTTAAGACGCCTTCCGTCACAAACCGGGCAGTGTATATTGGTCATATACCCTTCATATTCCTGCTTTGCATAGTCCGACGAGGTCTCGGCGTAACGGCGCTGGAGACTGTTTAAGATTCCCTCAAAATGATAAGGATAGGTTTTCACGCCTCCTTGAGTTTCATATTTGATGTCCAGCTTTTTACCGGCGGTCATACCATACAGCAGAATTTTTTTTATTTTATCCGGCAAATCCTTAAACGGAATTGTAAGCTCAAAGCCATATTCCTGCCCTAAGGCCTCGAAAATAGCCCGGCTCATAGAATTAGACGCGTTTATGTTATTCCAGCCGGTAGCGGTTATAGCCCCTTGCAATATGCTTAAATTAGGATTAGGTATAACCAGCTCCGGGTCGAACTTCATCTGCATACCAAGGCCCATACATTCCGGACAGGCTCCGGAGGGGTTATTGAAGGAAAACATTCTGGGCTCCAATTCCGGAAGGCTCACGCCGCAATCCGGGCATGAAAAATTCTGGCTGAACATAATCTCCTTGCCTTCGCCCGTATACACTACCATCAAACCGCCTGACAGGGTCATTACAGTTTCAATGGATTCGGACAGGCGTTTTTGGATGCCGGGCTTTATTACAAGACGGTCGACAACTATTTCTATGCTGTGCTTTTTGTTTTTTTCCAGGTGTATATCCTCTGTTAATTCATAAATGTCACCGTCGATACGGGCCCGAACATAGCCGTTCTTTCTGGCGTCCTCCAGCAGCTTTACATGCTCGCCCTTTCTTCTCCAAACCACCGGCGCCAACAGCTGTATTTTTGTGCGCTCCGGCATAGCCATTATCTGGTCAGCTATCTGGTCTACAGTCTGCTTTTTTATTTCCTTACCGCAGATATGACAATGAGGCGTACCCACCCGCGCAAATAAAAGCCTGAGGTAATCGTATATTTCAGTTACCGTCCCTACGGTGGAACGGGGATTGTGGCTTGTGGTCTTTTGGTCGATGGATATTGCCGGAGACAGGCCCTCAATAATATCTACGTCAGGCTTCTCCATCTGGCCCAAAAACTGGCGGGCGTAAGAAGACAGAGATTCCACGTAGCGCCTCTGCCCTTCCGCGTAAATGGTATCAAAGGCCAGGGAGCTTTTCCCCGAGCCGCTGAGGCCGGTAAATACAACAAATTGATTCCTCGGTACCTCCAGGTCAATATTTTTAAGATTATTTTCTCGCGCGCCTTTGATGATTATTTTATTCTTAGACATGTTCTCCTCCATGTATATTAAGCAAGGTATTTCTTCATCTCATATATTTCATCGCGTAACTGAGCGGCCCGCTCAAAATGCAGGTCCATAGCGGCCTGCTTCATTTCCTTATCCAGCTTTTTGATAGCCGTCAGAAGCTCGTCCCGGTTCATGGATTCGGGGTCCTTCTCAAGCCCTGCCTTGGTTTTTTCATCCACGGCCATGGTAGCCTGTATTATATCCCGAACCTTCTTGATTATGGTTTGAGGCGTTATGCCGTGCTCTTCGTTATAAGCCTCCTGTATGGCCCGGCGGCGGTTGGTTTCCGAAATGGCTTTTCGCATGGAGTCTGTTATACGGTCGGCATACATCACAACACGGCCCTCCGCGTTGCGGGCTGCCCGCCCTACTGTTTGTATAAGAGAGGTTTCCGAGCGCAGAAAGCCTTCCTTGTCGGCATCCAATATGGCCACCAGAGCGGTCTCGGGTATGTCAAGACCTTCCCTCAGCAGGTTGATGCCCACAAGCACGTCAAACACATCCATTCGAAGATCGCGTATTATCTCCAGCCGCTCCAGAGTTTCTATGTCTGAATGCAGATAACGCACGCGAACCCCATGCTCCTTTAAATAGTTAGTCAAATCCTCCGCCATTTTTTTGGTAAGGGTAGTGACCAGGGCCTTATAGTTTTTATCGGTCACCTTTTTGATTTCCCCTATCAAGTCGTCTATTTGGCCGGTCACTGGCTTTACAAAAATTTCCGGGTCCAAAAGCCCTGTGGGGCGGATTATCTGCTCCACCGTGTACTCCGAATGCTTACTCTCATACACTGACGGCGTGGCGGACACGAAAAGCATTTGGTTTATTTTGCTTTCAAACTCGTCAAAGCGCAAGGGCCTGTTATCCAGAGCCGACGGCAACCGGAAGCCGAAGTTCACCAGAGTGGTTTTTCGTGAACGGTCTCCTTCATACATGCCTCGTACTTGGGGAATGGTAACATGGGATTCATCCACTATTATCAGCAAATCCTCAGGGAAATAATCTATTAAGGTATGCGGCATGCTCCCAGGCGGACGGCCGCTTAAATGGCGGGAATAATTTTCTATACCGGAGCAGAAGCCCATTTCCCGCAGCATTTCTATATCGTAATTCGTCCTTTGGGCTATGCGCTGGGCCTCCAGCAGCTTGTCCTCTTCGTTAAACCTTTTCAGCTGGTCTTCAAGCTCCGTCTCAATACTTCTAATAGCAAGCTCCATTTTTTCCTTTGAGGTAACATAATGTGACGCGGGGAAAATAAGCATATGATTAAGAAAACCGTTTATTTCTCCCGTCAAGGCGTTTATTTCCGTTATTCTTTCAACCTCGTCGCCGAAAAATTCTACTCTAAGGGCAATATCATCCGAGGTAACCGGAAATATTTCTACAACATCTCCCCTGACGCGGAAGGTTCCACGAATAAAATTCATATCGTTTCTGTTGTACTGGATGTCAACCAGCTTTCTTAACACCTGATCCCTGTCCCGTATCATGCCCGGCCTGAGGGAAAGCACCAGCTCATTGTAATCAATGGGGTCGCCCAAACCATATATACAGGAAACACTGGCGATAATCACCACGTCACGCCGCTCAAACAAGGCTGCCGTAGCCGAGTGACGCAGCTTATCGATCTCGTCGTTAATGGAGGAATCCTTTTCGATATAAGTATCGCTTGATGGAACATAGGCTTCCGGCTGGTAATAATCATAATAGCTTACGAAATATTCCACCGCATTTTCCGGAAAAAATTCCTTAAACTCACCGTACAGCTGAGCCGCCAGAGTTTTGTTATGGGCGATGACCAAGGTGGGGCGGTTAAGCTTTTGTATTATATTAGCCATGGTAAAGGTCTTGCCGGAGCCAGTGACTCCCAACAGGGTTTGGAACTTCTGCCCGTTTGAAAAACCCTGAGTCAGCTCTTCTATAGCCTGAGGCTGATCTCCCGTAGGAGCAAATTCCGAATGAAGCTTAAATTGGTTCATTAAATCGCCCTCCTATTAACCGAACAAATTTTCATTATAATAGCATAACATAATATTTTTTACGAGTAAATTAATCAAATTATGAAATGCTTTTCTAAACAGGCTGGGAGCCAGCAGTTCAAAACCTGCCAGCCTCTTCCGGAAACTCTTCCGGGAATTGATTGCTTATGGTAAATATTTTGTTATAATGTGTATGCAAAAAACCACTCTGCTATTGGCCCTAGCGGAGTGGTTAAGCAATTAATTAACTCTAATTAGGCTAACCGCATTTGCGGTGATTACCTGCTTTTATTATACCACAATCGAAGAAGAAGTAAACAGAAAATTTTTTACCACTAAATGATAAGGTTATAATGCCAAAAGCATCTCATGCTTCAGCATAAGCTCCACGCTTCTTTTACTTACTGCAAACGCCGGGTCCCCGCCGCCTGTCTGCACTGCGTAGAAGTCCTGGTTATATTCATAAAAACGGGAAATTGCGCTGCCTCCGTCGATGGTCACATATTCTATCGTCACCTCCGGCTCCGGATATTCAGATACCGGACGCGCCTCTATTTCCGAATCGAAGGAAAGGCTTATCAATTTTGTATAAAAAGAGGTAAAAACTCTTTCTTCTACAGCTATGCCGTTTACCTCCGGGCTGAGGACCTCATCGAAAAGCTCCTCTTCCTCAGACTGCCCTTCGTCCCCCTCCGCCTTTTCAACAGGCACAAGCTCCCTGTTTAGCTGAATCTCATAGCTTTGCCCGGGGCTATTTATATAAATAGCGTCCACATTGTCCTTATACATCAAATTTACAAAGGTATCTATTATGGAAAACGGTTCTATCTCATAAAAGGGCTTAAGCAAGCTGTTCTCTATGGAGTATACATGAGAGCCTTGGGCCTCCATGCAGTATGAAAGGCTTTCATCTATTTCGCTGCCTATCAAAAGATGCAGAAGATTTTCTTCCCCTTCAAGGATGATTTCCATAACAGGCTGGTCAAGCCCGTACTCTTCCAGACTGGGCGCGTCATATTTTACCAATCCTGAAAGAGTAAGACCTTCCGCGGCTGATATAATATTCTCATCCAAGGTATTGGCCCACACCGGCCGACCGTTAAAGGGTGAAGCCATAATAAGCTCATTTTCTATTTTGCTTACCTCAATATCTCTTCGGCCCCCGGCGCTCACATGTAAAAACCTCAGCTCTTCCGAAGTAACATCCGGCAGGGCTGTATCCATCACATCGTCAGGCCCGTAGAAAAACCTCTCCCCTACTGTTCTGCTTATTAAATAAATATCAGCGCTGTCGTTCAGTAAGGCATAGTAATATTTATTATCCGGTGTTTGGCTTCCCAGTGTCAGCCGCGCCTGACTTCCATCGGAGTAAAAGCCTGTACCTGTGACCATCCCGGGAGACAGTCCGTAGGCGGACAGCTCTTCAGCCGCTTCCAGCTTGTTTTCCGCCTTTAAGGCGGAAAAGCTTCCTGCAAGCCCGCTGACAGCGCCGGAGTCTAAGGTCAGCCCTGGCATTTCTTCAAGGCGCCATTCACTTTCATCCCCTTCTGCTTCAGCCCGTGACAGCATAAAGGTAAGCCTCCCGTTGGAATTTTCGAGCCGTATCATTTCCAGCTCTTCGCCGCCTTTTTCTATCAGCGTAAGCTCTTGTTCCTCAGTCGTTTCTTCCGTATAATCCTCCGCGTCCTTATTATATAACAGGTAAAAAGCCAGCAACGCCGCCAATACAAGCGCGTATGCGCCAAGCCTAACCCATTTTCTCCTTTTCAACTGTACCGCCTCCTGTACCAAATATATAGGCCGATTCCTACAATAAGGAGGGGCAGAACTATAACCGAGCCGTAGAACAACTGATCCTCCATAGCAGTGCTTATATCAATAGCAGTTTCCCCGCTGATAGATTTTGACCGTATGGATACCTTATCGCTGCTGTCGTTGAGCCAATTAATAGAGCCTAATATAAAATCTCCGTTTGTGCCGTTTATTTCCGTGTTCAACGCCTCCGATATCAATTGCCCGCAGGCAACCGCCACCAGCTTTGTAGTCTTTGAAACCGTATCGTAGGTATTATCTGTTACAGCCGCCGCCAGCATAAACGGGCCGGATAAATCTCCCGGTATCATTTCCGCGCTGCCATTAGTGAAATCCAATCTCTGGAATGAAGCCTGAGAAGTCATAAGTAACGGCTCAATAGTTAGGCTTTCCATCTTAACGTCTAATATATCCAAGCTGGAGGCAGGATAAAGAAACATCATATATTTTTTTGCGATAATCGCTTCCGTTATATCATGTCTGACATAATTGGGAACCAAATAGGTTGGCTGATTAGAATAATAATTGTTCCGGTCGCCTTCAACAATGAAGCCTTTTCCTATATTAAGACCGTAGCTATTTATAAGACTGTTCAAATTGTCAATAGAGCCGGTTGTCGTAAGAGGATCCACCATGAGCAATGCTCTGCCTTCGTTGTCCAGATAAGCTCTTACTAAATTAACCTCTTCCTGGGTCCAGTCTCTCTGTGGAGTTGTAGCCACAAGTATGCTGCAGTCTTCAGGAACCGTTCCTTCACGGAGCAAATCCAAATACTTTAATTCGTAATTGGCAAGCTTGATTTGTTTAGCTATAGATTCTGGCAGAGATTCTTCCCCATGGTTGTTGACCATATAGATCACAGGGGCTTCCTCCCCGGCTACGTACAAAATGGCGTTGGTGACCTGAGGCTCCAGATCTATACTGGTGACTGATTGCTGCCAGGTATAATAATCGAAGGTTGTCGTCACTAATTCCTCAGCGAGTATTACCTTATACTTTTGGGTCTCCTTATTTTCTACAATGATGGAATTTTCACTTATGGTCTGCCCATCAGAGGCATATTGATTAGCAAACTGAGGATACAGGTAAGGATCCCGGTATTCCAGGCGTATGTTGCTGGAATTGCTTTTATATTGCTCCAGCAGCTCTTTATATGTGGTATTTTCTTCACCCGTTCTGAACAGGGCGTATATAGTTACGTCTGTATCAAGCTCCTTAATAAGGCTTATGGAATCCTCCGACAGGGAATACAGCTTATCCCGCGTCAAGTCTACTCTCGCGTCAAGCCTTGAGGCGGCCAGATTAACCGCCAGCAGTATGGCCAAAACCATCAACAGGCTCAGCACGGAATAGGCTCCCGCCTTAAATTTTTTGTCTTTAAATGATTGAATGAATTTTTTCATTATGTCCTTCTCCTCTCTTTCTTAACTCCAGCGCCTTTTTTCTACCGTATACTTTGTAAGGAAAATAAAGACCAAGGAGAAGGTTATATAATAAATCACATCGGAAGCTGCCAGCACGCCGACAGTAAAGTTATCAAAGCGCTTAAGCAGGGAGAACCATGACATTACCTTAATTATCGCGCCATCGAATATATAATTGTTCCACAACAGAGCCAGCGCCGACCCGGTAAGACAGACAAGAGCCGTAACTATGCCGGCATAAATATTATTAGTGCCGTTATATACGAGATAAGCAATGCCCACTATACACAAGATCACAAAAACCAGTGAGGTCACTCTGTCGGTAGGCATATTGGCTGTTAAGCCGTCTAATAAATAAAATATGAACAAGGCTCCAAAGGTGCCTATGGCGGCGATAACCTGACTATCGGTGAGTACGGAGACAAATAACCCCACGGCGATAAAGCACGCGCCAAGCAGAATATAGCCTATATACGCCCCTGCTATTTGGCTGACAGGGATCTCGCCAAAACGGGACAAGGCTAAAGGAAACAAAAGAGTAACGGCCATGCCCGTTAAGAATAACGTAAGAGCAGCCAGGTATTTTCCAATAACTATCCTGAAAACGGAAACAGGAGCGGTAAACAAAAGCTGGTCTGTTTTCTGCCGGGTTTCCTCTGAAAAAAGACGCATGGTAATAGTTGGGATGATTATAAGAAATACTATTGTGGTGCCGGAAAGCACGTGGGCGTAATTGGCGTAATGGCCCCGCACATTGATTATCCCGAAATAAAGAGCGGATATGAAAACAAGAAAGCCAAGGAAAATATAACCCGTCATGGAAGTATAATAAGTTCTGATCTCCTTTTTAAAAACGGCTGTCATCGGGCATCACCTCCTCCTTCACTATCAAGCTTATCTTGACCCGTAACCTGCAGGAAGATTTCTTCAAGACTCATATCGTTGGATTTAAGCATCAACAAAGGCAGCTTCGCGTCCGCCAGTGAATAAAAAAGCCCTTCTCTTATATCGGCGTCCTCTTCGCCCTTTACAACAACCTCTTGAGTTCCTTCCTCCCTTGAAGGCTCAAAGTCAAAGGACTCCAAAAAAGCCACCTTGCTCAAGGCTGCTTCTACCGCTTCACGGCTTCCGCGTATCCGGGCAAGCATTGTATGACCGTGAACAAACCCTGCGGCGAGACGCTCCGGAGTATCGCTGGCCGCGATGCTCCCTTTATTTATTATCATCACCCGGTCACAAACAGCGCTTACCTCCGAAAGAATATGGGAGCTGAGCAGGACGGTATGCTTCTTTCCCAAAGACTTGATAAGATCCCTTATCTCAATTATTTGCATAGGATCAAGCCCGGTCATGGGCTCGTCCATTATAATAACCGGCGGATCTCCGATAAGAGCTTGAGCCAGTCCCACTCTTTGGCGATACCCCTTGGAAAGGTTGCGTATCATCCGGCGGGATTCTTCCTTTATTTGAACGGTTCTTTTTATTTCTTCCAACATTTCCTTCCGTTCGTACTTGGGGATTTTTTTTAGATCGGCGGCAAAATTCAGATATTCGTCCACCAGCATATCCAGATATACAGGCGGGGTATCCGGCAAGTAACCCAGCTGCTTCTTGGCTTCCTCCGGCTCGTCAAACATATTATAGCCGTTTATGATGATTTCACCCTCCGACGCGGAAAGATATCCCGTAAGCATATTGAGAGTTGTCGTTTTTCCGGCGCCGTTGGATCCTAAAAAACCTAATATCTCTCCGGCCTCGGCCCGGAAGCTTATGTTATTTACCGCGGTATGCGAGCCATACCGCTTGGTCAGGCCAACTACTTCTATCAAAAGCAATCCCTCCTAAACAAATTGCGCTGCGCGCGAATTGTTTACATTGATTCGTCATGGAAATTGCTGCCTTTCGCGTTTCGCCGCGCTTCTGGGCGAAACGCTGGAATCAATGCAATTTCCAATGCCATAAAACAAGTATTAGCAGGCTGATGTAGTACCAGCCTGCTAATAATATCCATAAATAATGAACAAATTATGAAGAATTTGTAACATATGTGCCCTAAGCATACTCCGCAATGTAATAAAGAAGCTCTTCCGTTTCATTCCAGCCAAGACAAGCGTCGGTAATTGATTTTCCGTAAACTCCGCCGCCGATATCCTGGCTGCCCGGTTCAAGATAGCTTTCTATCATAAGTCCCTTTACCATAGTACGGAGAGTATCGTTATATCTCCGGCTGTGAAGGACTTCCTTCGCTATTCTGGGCTGCTCGGAATATATCTTACGGGAATTGGAATGATTAGTATCCACTATAATAGCCGGATTTTGAAGATTACGCTCGGCGTAAGCCTCCGCGCAGAATATCAAATCCTCGTAGTGATAGTTTGGAATGCTTTCCCCGTGCTTATTAACCGAGCCCCGCATTATCGCGTGAGTATATGGATTGCCGGTGGTTTGAACTTCATCGTCCCTGTAAATAAATGTATGCTCTTGCTGGGCGGCATAAATAGAATTAAACATTACCATCAAGTCTCCGCTGGTAGGATTCTTCATGCCAACGGGCAGAGTAATGCCGCTGGAGGTTAAGCGGTGCTGCTGGTTTTCCACCGAGCGGGCTCCAATGGTTATGTAGCTTAGCATGTCTTCCACATATACAAGATTTTCGGAATAAAGCATTTCATCCGCCGCGGACAGGCCCGACTCTGAAATCGCCCGCACATGAAGCCTGCGTATGGACTTTATTCCATCCACCATATTGGGCGCTTCCTCCGGGTTAGGCTGGTGAAGCATGCCCTTATAACCGTCGCCTGTTGTACGGGGCTTGCCTGTATATATTCTGGGTATTAAAAGCAAGCTGTCCTTTACCTTTTCCTGAACCTTGCCAAGTCTGGCCACATACTCGCAAACGGAGTTTTCATCGTTGGCGGAGCAGGGCCCCACTAAAACTAAAAATAAAGGGCTGTTGCCTTCAATAATTTTTTTTATTTCAGCATCCCTTGCCTTTTTCCTGGCGGCAAGCTCAGGCGGCAGAGGGACGCTTTCAATCATTTCCTCCGGCGAAGGAAGCTGACGAATTTTTATAATGCCCATATATTTCTCTCCTTGATTATAATTAAGCATGCATTGTATTATTATAAAGGAAGTTAACGAACGCGTTAACCACATAACGTGGAGTTATTTTCCTGGAGGTTTTTTTATTTAAAAAAAGGATTAGCTTCAAACGTGTCGAATTAATAAAACTAAAGGGGGAATAGCAATGGCTTATTACCCGGCTGAGGTAGTGGAAGAGGTTCGTCTGGGTAATGATATAGTGGGTGTGATTTCTTCCTATGTACCTCTAAAGCAAAAGGGAAATAAATATTTCGGGCTTTGCCCTTTTCACAATGAAAAAACCCCGTCATTTTCCGTAAGCCCGGACAAGCAGCTTTATTACTGCTTTGGCTGTGGAGCATCAGGAAATGTATACAGCTTTGTCATGCAAATGGAAAATCTTGATTTTGGACAAGCCGTCCAAAGGCTGGCGGACAATATACGGTACAGGCTTCCGGAGGAATCAAAGGAGGGAGGACAAAAAGCAAAGCAAAGAGAGCGGTTATATTCAATAAATAAGGCTGCGGCCCGTTTTTTTTACGAAAACAGGAAAGCCGCCGCAGGCTCCCATGTAGAAAAGTATCTGGATGAACGGGGCATATCGCCTAAGACACGAGTCCGTTTCGGCTTGGGCTATTCGGGGCGGTCAGGAGCCTTGGTTACATATTTGCGGGACAGCGGCTGGGATGAGCCGCTTATGGCGGAAGCCGGCCTGTTGGTGGAAAAAGACGGAGAGCAGCGTTACGAGCGCTTCCGTAACAGACTAATGTTTCCTATATTAGATGTGCAGGGACGGGTAACGGGCTTCGGCGGGCGCATGCTGGGAGAAGGCCAGCCAAAATATCTTAACTCACCGGAAACGCCGGTTTTTGACAAAAGCCGGAATCTGTACGGGCTTAACTTCGCCAAAAAATCCGGCAAAGAAGAACTGATACTGGTAGAAGGTTACATGGATGTGATAAGCCTTCATCAGGCAGGCTTCGTCAACGCTGTAGCATCTTTGGGGACAGCCTTTAGCAGTGTCCACGCCAGGCACATAAGAAAGTACACAGATTCGGTAATTCTTTTATTTGACAGCGACGAGGCGGGCAGCAAGGCGGCTCTTCGGGCGTCCGGCGTATTATCCGCCGCAGGCATAAGGGTCAAGGTCTTACAAGTTGCAGACGCCAAGGACCCTGACGAGTTTATAAAAAAATTTGGCCCGGAAGCCTTCGGAAAGGTATTGGATGAGGCTAAAAGCCATATCTTATTTCAGTTGGGCCGAATACAAAATGAATACGACTTGTCGGATACGGACCAGAAGGTACAGTTTACCTTAAAGGCGGCTGAGGTGCTGGCTGATCTGACCGGACAGGTGGAGCAGGACGCTTACATAAAGCGGGTATCTGAGGAAACGGAGCTGTCTGAGCAGGCCATACGGGCGGAGGTTGCCAAGAGGCAGCAAGCCGCGCAAAAGCTTGGGGAGCCAACTCTGGAAAGCATCAACCCTAACCGCAACAAAAATCTTTTGTATGCCGGCCGCCGTCATGAAAAGGGCTTGATAGAAGCCCGTAAAAATCTGCTTCGGCATATGTCAGGCAGCAGATTCCTTACGAAAAAGCTTAAGGGTCAGCTTTTGGCCGAGGAGCTGGAGGATCAGGCTTACGGCAAGCTTTTGGACTTAATATTTGATTTATATGAAAAGAATCAGGAATTTTGCCCCGCGGAAATCATAAATTATTTTGAAACGGTTGATGAACAAAAAAAGATTGCAGAGATATATAATGACGAAAAACAGGAGGAAGATATTGACGAAAAAAGGGTAGAAAAGGATATTAATGAATCTATAAAAACTGTGAAGCTTGCTCATATTAAAGGGCTCATGGCTAAATGCACAGACCCTGAAAAATTAAAAAAAATGGTAGAAGATAAAAATAAAATCGAAAAACTGTATATAACATTTTCCGATGGTTAGAATATCAATAGCAGAAAGGAAGGATTGGCTTGAAATCTATCGAAGAAGGCATTTTGCTGAGCAGACTCGGAGAATTGGTAGCTATTGCAAAAAAGAAAAAAAATGTTCTTGATTATAAAGAGATAATGGATTTTTTGGGCGATATAGACCTTGATCCGGATCAGATCGAAAAGATATATGAATACTTTGAATCTCAGGGTATAGATGTTTTAGGTTCCTCCGAGGTGGAGGAGGAAACAACCAAGGAGCTGGATCTGGCGGCCATAGAAGGCGCCATCAATATCGACGACCATGTACGTATGTATTTAAAGGAGATCGGTAAGGTGCCTCTGCTTACAGCTGAGGAAGAGGTTGATCTGGCGGAAAGAATGGAAGCCGGAGATCAGGAGGCCAAGCAGCGGTTGGCAGAATCTAACCTGCGGCTTGTTGTCAGCATCGCAAAGCGGTATGTAGGCCGGGGGATGCAATTTTTGGATCTGATACAAGAGGGCAACCTGGGTCTTATTAAAGCGGTGGAGAAATTTGATTACCATAAGGGCTTTAAGTTCAGCACATATGCCACATGGTGGATACGTCAGGCTATTACCCGGGCTATAGCTGACCAAGCCAGAACAATACGTATACCCGTCCATATGGTTGAGACCATAAACAAGCTTATCAGGGTGTCCCGCCAATTGCTGCAGGAATTGGGCCGGGATCCAACTCCGGATGAGCTGGCTAAGGAAATGCAGATGCCTGTGGAAAAGGTCCGCGAGATAATGAAAATATCTCAAGAGCCGGTGTCGCTGGAAACACCTATTGGCGAAGAGGAGGACAGTCATTTAGGAGATTTTATTCCCGATGACGACATACCTGCCCCTGCGGACGCGGCCGCCTTTACCTTGCTAAAGGAACAGCTCATGGAAGTATTGGACACCTTGACAGACAGAGAAGAAAAGGTGCTTCGTTTGAGGTTTGGATTAGATGACGGTCGGTCACGCACACTTGAGGAGGTAGGCCGGGAGTTTAACGTGACCCGGGAGAGAATAAGACAGATTGAAGCCAAGGCCTTGCGCAAGCTGAGACATCCCAGCAGAAGCAAGAAGCTAAGAGATTATTTAGAGTAAAAGCTTAATATAGATGACCAAAATAAAGGGGCTGTTGGAGTTTATTCTGCAACAGTCCCTGTTGCTATAAACTTTTAGCAAAGGAATTGGGTCTGATCGAATAAGTGGTTAAGGAAAGAAATAATGACAAGCTCTTTTTTTTAATGTAAAATACTTGAAATATGTAAAGGTAAATATTAAT
>Ga0153937_1000264_pt1 | contig 18860 bp, 14 predicted proteins | sample TSNY021MetaG_FD_104680 | JGI IMG/M metagenome (GOLD analysis project Ga0153937, IMG submission 104680) | Attine ant fungus gardens microbial communities from New York, USA - TSNY021 MetaG | ecosystem: Host-associated > Fungi > Mycelium > Unclassified | place: USA: New York, Robert Murphy County... | reverse complement strand
TTCTCTACGCCTATGGTCGTTGGAGTGGTTGTGGTTGGGGTGGTTGGGATGGCTGGGGTTGGGGTTGTCCCTGTCGATGGGGAGCCTGGATTTACTCTTGTACCTCTGCCGCCGGGATAAACTACATCCGGGTCAAGGGGGCCAGGTGTTGGGACTGGCTCATCCCTCTTCTCCTCCGCCGCAGAGAATGTCCATTCCAGATTGTTCGATAAGCTCTGATACTCATTATGAACATTTTCTCCATCCATAGTTACGTTTACTATTAACAGCGTAGTATCACCAGGGTTTAGCAAGCCTATTATGTATTCACCGTCAGACTTAGCCGGGAAATTACTAACAACTCCTTCGCTGTTGGAAACGGTGATAGTCAGTACATCCAATAAATCCGGCTGTTCATCAACAACACCTGTATATCCGGATTTCTCGTCCACATGTACCGTAAGTACAAATGGCCTTGTATCTGTGTTAGTGAAGACCACATGTGATTGGACGGCTTCGCCCGGAAGCATGTTGCCGCCTATGCCGGTAAATCCGCTATCCGACAATATAACGGCATCCAGTGAAAAGCCGCCGCTTCTTAAGGTTATATTTTCCGCGTAAACCGGCTGGACGGACATACTGGTAAGGATTAGGCTAATTATGGTAATTACAGCCATGTAAAGCGAAACCCTTCTTAACCTGCGCATTAGCTGCCACCTCCTTTATATATCTCTGCCGCCTGGTCAACGGCTTTGGTATCCAGCCAGCCATAATCCTCAGCAGCCTTAGCGGCTTTTTTCGTAGCTTGTATAGCCTCGGGAATAAGAATCAAATGAAGGGATTCACCGTTGCTTAAATCTTCTGTAATCCCCGTTACGGTAATCGTACCAGTGATGCTTGTGCCCGCCGGGACTACAAAGTAATTGCTATCATCACTCTTCTCCAAAATAATAGTGCGCTTGGAATAATTATCCAATGCGGTTATATTTGCAGGCTGAAGCTTTAACCCTTCAGGGTTGCCGCTGCTCAGGCTTGCAGTGATGCCGATACCCGACACACCCAATGTCAAATCTTTACCTAACGAATCCCTGTAAATAGGCGTCCAGCCCAACCGCAAGTAAGCTCCTATGGTACTGTTATTTGTGATTTTAAAGCTCAAATTGCCGTTTACTACCTTCGTACCTTTTGAAATCTCAACATCTATAAGCCCCATGTAATCTGTTTGGGCTGCCACTTCATGGTTAAATGCAAACCATGAATAGCTGGGCATCGCTATTAAAGCTATAATGGAAATAATTATAAAGGAGGTAATTATTATTTTTATCCCTTTTCCCATAACACAACCCCCTATTTAAACAGCGAGGAAAATCCCGCTGAATCCACATCAATACCAAACACGTCTTTTGCCGCTTCTTTTGTCACTTGGCAAGCCAGCACTTCAGCTTCGACAATAAATTCTTTTCCCATTGTAGGCCTTTTTAATATGTTAAAATCAGCCAGAAGCGGGCCTAAATCAAATTCGCTATCACCCGTATGCTTTCCGTAATAAGTTATTTTGCGGTCGCCGCTTTTATCATAAGAAACTGCTGCTATAAGCCCTTTATCAGCCGCCTTAGCCAGCTTTAGGTTAGTTATGTATTCACTCTTGCCAAAATCGTTATCGCCTTCGTTTGTCACCGTATAAATCAGCCGGAAAATATAATCCTTGGATGCGCCTTCCTTAACAAGCTTATTCACATCGGCTATGGCTACAGTTTCATTAGGTATGCCTCTGTTACTGTTCAACTCAAACTTCAACTCCGTTTTGATTTCAGCCGCGGTAATGGTTACCGCGTCACTTGAAGTATCATCTACAAACCATGAGAAGCTAGAGCCGGTATACAGTAAGGCGGCCATCAGCAGCGCCATGCCGGAGAGCAAAATCAGTCTTTTTTTCATTTAAACCACCCCTTTCTCTTCTTATGGGAGAGCATTGGGACGAAAGCAGCCGGAAGGGCAATCAGCGCCACCGCGGTTTTAGATGAAGATGCTTCCTTTGGCCAAGCCCAGTCATAATAGTAGTAGGGGTTTGTTTCTTTAATAGTAATTGTTATTTCCTTTGGCGCGCAGGTCCACTGGCCGCTAGCGTCTTTTTTTAACTCTATTACAGCTCCATCACTCTCGCCAGCAGGGTACGCCACTTTAACTGTATATCCATATGGCACATAAGTTCCCGCCTTATAGGTTCCCTGTATAATACCGTCGGAGTATACATATTCTTTCCGCTCCAGCCCCATAAAGTACCATTGCCTGTCGACGCTTCCCTTACCTGTTGGCGTTCTTAGCACCATCGTCTCAAACTGTCCGTCAATATCCGCGCCGCCTTCACCCTTCACTTTCACGATAAGCTTAGGGGTGAGCACGGTTATTTTTACCTGCTTTTCAACATAAAGCACTCTGGTATCTTTGTAACCGGCATTATTAGCCTTATTATCATAAATGCGCAGCGTATAGGCATATTCACCTGCCGGCAAGATTAGGCCCGAAACGGTATTATTCTTAACAGGTATGGCGAGACTATTACCATATCCGCCGGTTAAATTGCCTCCGGCGTCTGTAATCACCTTGCTTTCCTTGTACCATTGATAGTTGTAATTAGTATTTCCGCTTATGGCTAGACCCGATAAGTCTACGGCCTCTCCTTCCAATATAGCCTCTGCGGAATCCGAGGTGCTTGTTAAGCTAATATACGCCTCGCCGTCAACTAATGGGTCAACCGTGAGCAAAGGCTGTTTTGCGAGCTTCATCATCGTGCCGCTTTTCGTATTCACCGGCACATAAGCAATCTTTGTTTCGCTTGCCAAAGGCTGCTTACCTACGCTGCTTCCATTCAACCCTGCGCCGGTTAGCCAAACATCATCATCGATAACCCGCACCCGGTAGGAGAGCTTTGCGATTGCATACTGGCCACTGCTATCACGTCCTGTGGGAGTCAGGTTAGTAATAGACCATGTGACGGTATTGCCTGTCACATCATATGAAGCGTTACCCTTATCAGCTGTTAAAGAAGCATTAGGTACAAGCTCAAAGTTTGCTTCCAATTCGTCCGTCACAGTAAAAGCTACCATTTCACCTAGTACGATTGATTTTATCTCTTCATAAATTTCACTCAGCTCACTTGCATTATTAGCGGAATAAGCCCTCTGTCCGCTGTAATTTTTATCATTAACGCCTATTCCGCTAGCGTAATTATATGTGATAGAATTTTCGGTAAACCCAGAAGGCAGATTTGTCATATCATAAGTCATATCCTGCAATAACTCCTTAATAGAGGTTCCTCCGGAAAAATCGATTGTATACATTTCAATTCCCTGACCTGCAGCATATTGGGCTTCCAGCAGTGTGACAGCTTTGACCATAGCGTCTGCTCCGCTGCCGGGACCGGAATTAGCCCAATAATAGCTTTTGTAGGACTGCCCATTGATTAGCAATTGATTGGTTCTTCTAGGAGAAGCCTGTGCTGCATAGGACCATCTTTTTCCTTTTAAGCTTGTGTAACCTTCAACTGGCATGGAGCTGTCAATGGATATTGAATAACTACTACCTGAATAACTACTCTTTACCCAATTCCAAACATCCGTATACCTAAAGGTAGGATCACCGTCTGAAAGCAGGATAATTATTTTTTTACGCTCACTATTGTTGACGTCTTCGCCATCTTTTACTTTTAAAAGCCGTTTAGCCTCCAAAATACCATATTGGGTATTAGTGCCTCCGTCAGCTGAGATATTATTAATAAAGTTCTTAATACTGACAGGATTATCAGACAATGCATATGTACTCGTTCCACTACTGGTAGTATTCGCATCGGCATAGGCAACAACCCCGATATTAATATCACTAATCAATTTATTGTTATTGCTCATGCCGTCAACAAAGGCGCATGCCGCTTTACGCATTGCTGCAAGCCTATCTCCGGCCATACTGCCGGATTTATCAATAACAAGAACAATATCGGCAGGCTGCCCTTCAATATCTACCTTCACCTCATGGGTTTTGAACTCAATATCTACGGTATAATGCCGGAATAAATCAATAGCATTACCACCCGCGGTATCGTCTTTGGTAACGGTCTTTTTAAGATATGACACATATTTATTTGTAAAATAGGTTTTTTCCTCATCCTTTTCCTTTTCCTTTTCCTTTTCAACCGCAGACACTGCCGCTGTTGAAAAGCTGCGGGACTGAATAGCGCTGCGAGGCAGAATATCGCTGCGAGGCAGACTAGCGATTCGTGGATAAATAGCGCTGTGAGGCTGAATAGAAATGACGGCCTCTTTCCGCGCTGCCGCCTCTTGTGCTTTTTCCTCCGCGATCATCTGACTAAATTCCTCGACGGCGCTTAAAATTTCATCCACTCCCGTATTGTCTCCGATTTCTTCATACGTCCCGTATTGGGGAGCTCTGTATTCATACACTCCAGATAAAAATTCTTCTACAAAAGCTGCGGCCTGGGCGCTTACAATTATCTCCGAGCTGTCATTAACGTCAACGCTATCGTCTTCTATATGCTCTATAATGGATTCATAAAGGTAAAGCATTAAATCCTCATCATGAGAAAATCCCTCAATAAACCAATCCACCAGCTCAGCATCATAGCCTGTATATCCTGCGTATTCGTAAAGCAGCGCCCTAAGGGCTTCAATAGAATATCCGCTCATCTCGGCATATCCCGCGCCTTCATTTACAGCCGCAGCCTCACTGGTATTTTCTTCGGCTTCGGCAACCTCTACAGTGCCTTCGGTGGTGTCTGAATTGCTGTCTCCCTCACCACCAATGTTGCTTTCAATGACTGGAGCTTCATTTTCATTGTTTCCTTCAGCATCCGCGGCTTCATTATCATTGTTCTTTTCAGCCTCCGCAGCTTCATCTTCATTTACTGGGTTTTCGACTTCGTTGTTATCTTCACCATGATCCCCATCTGCGCCGTTGCTGCCCGTATCCGCCACAGTATCGCCGTCTTCGCCTGGCTCCGTATCCATACCGCTTTCTAAGCCGACAATCGTACCAGAGCTCCCTTCCGTGTCACTTCCAGCGCCAACAACCGTGTCATTACCTTCGGAACCGTTCACGCTGTCGTCACTTTCGGAACCAACCTCCGTACCGGAGTCCTCCTCCGTGCCGCTTCCTGAGCTGTCACCTTCATAGCCTATTGATATATCAGTCTCATTCGCCAAAGCAAGCCTGCCAATACCGGTATAGGAAAACGCCAAACATAACACCAACATCATCGCAAGGCCCTTTTCCAAGACTTTAACTCTCAATTCAATCACACCTTTTTCATTTTTTCTCTTATTATTCCATACAATTCCGGCGCTAAAACTATAAAACATAAAAGGATAAAAACGCCGGCCATAACCTTCGGCTGCCTCAAGGTCATAAGTACCAGTCCTAGTCTGTTCACCCAAAACACAGCCGTTCCTAATACCTTATCTTGAGCAACAGGATTTTTATCAGGCGTGTTATTGGCGTCGCCCTGAGTAATAAAGGAATAATCATTTCCTTCCTTAATGACCTCAATTACCCGGTGTGTAAGTACAGCGTCTCCGGCTTCATATGTGAGTATATCGCCGGCCTTAATATCTTCGACGCTTTTTTCCTTAACTATGATGTAGCTGCCGGCTTCAAAGACAGGACTCATGCTTCCTGTCAGTACTATGTAGCTTCTGATCCCCAGCAATGAGCCGCCTCTTTCAGAAAAGTACGAGCTTAACAGCATAGTCACGCATAACAACACAAATATTAGTACGACGCCGTTCAACAGCTTACCCGCCAGGCCTTTCTTCGGTGATTCGGTCTTTTGAACCAATTTATCCAAGTAAAACAACTCCTTTTCCAAACATAAAATTAGAAGGTTTCCAATTGGTATAATACAAACACAAGCACTAAACAGCGAAGTGTCTTCACAACACTCCGCTGGACATGTAAACTATTGCGTTCTCTGCTCCTTTGTCAGAGCTTAAATGATTGAATTTTATTGTTTCGTTTATGAGAATTCATCTGCTTTTTCCATGCATAGATTATACTATAAAAACCTCGAAGATACAAGCGTTTCCAAGGTTTCCCAAGGTTTTCCGATGGTTTTCGCTTGTTTGATTTTTTATAATCTTACATTCAAAAACTTTCTTGTTTTAAGTTTTATAGGTAAAATATTCCCTCACGATAATTTGCTTGCATTAATTTGCAGAATAGTATATAAATAGTACATCATCAACGCGAGCATTATATATGTGAGGTGGCCGATTTTGAATAGGTTTTCTTTGTTGAGCGATAAATTTGCCGCTGCGGCTTTGCCGGAGGTGTGCGCGCCGCGTAACGTGCTCTTGGATCTATTTAGAAGGAAATCGGAGAAACGGATAATATATGTTTCCGCGCCGGCAGGATATGGCAAAACCGTTTCTACGCAGCTGTGGCTTAAAAGTTCGGACTGTGAGTTTGTTTGGATCGGACTGGATGAATACGACAACACACTCTCAATATTTTATAAGCTGATTTGCACCGGAGTGATTTCGCTGCAGCCAGATAACAACGCGATGGCAGATATTCTGGCAAGCCGGACCTTTGCCTCTTCCCCGGTGGAGCATACCATACGCCTGTTGTCTGAGTTTGCTCCGAAGGACAAACAATACGCAATCGTACTTGACGATATGCATCTTGTAACCAATGATGAAATCCGTAAATCAGCGCTTCTTGTGCAGAAAAGACTGCCTTCATCTTTTATAGTGGTGGTATTGACCCGAAATGAAATAGCGAAAGAATATATATCAATTACCGGAGAGGAAAAATGCGCTGTTATCACAGCTAGTGACCTGGCCTTTTCTACGGAAGAAATCAGGAAATATTTTAACGTTCTCGGGCGATTTATAACTGAGGAAGAAGCGGAGGCGGTCTACTCCTTTACAACCGGCTGGGCTATCGGAGTAAACGCCATGGCTAAGAGCGGACAAACAGAGCTGGAACAAAATAACGGACATGTTTTAGAGAACTATATAAAAGCGCAGATATGGGATAAATGGGATGAGACAATGCAGACATTCCTGCTTAAGACCTCTGTTTTGGACGAAATGACGCCGGAGCTCGCCGAAAAGCTTACAGGACAGCCGAACAGCAGGGAAATTCTTGAGAGGCTGTGCGCCAATAATATGTTTGTAAGTAAAACCGGAGACGAATGCTTTCGTTATCATCATCTCTTCTTGGATTTTTTGCGCGATATTTTAGAAAATCAAACGTCCATAAACATAAGTACGCTTAATAGGACGGCGGCCCGGTTCTTTTACGAATCCGGCAAGTATTATATGGCCGCGGCGTATTATATTCGCTGCGGCGACGATAACGGAGTTGCCGCGGCTGTCGATAGAATTAACGCTTACGCCGAAGGCCTTGGGGTGGAAGAGGAATTTAACTGTATCAAGCCGCTTGTAGATAATGTCCGTGGTAAGCCTTCAAGCGAGTTTTTGTCCAGCAATATGTTTTTGGTTGAAATGTTTTCATGGTATTACTTTATAGACGGAGACACCCGGAAATATATATATTATATGGATATTTTATACGCCAACGCGCCTTTGATCTCAACGAAATATCCTGTGCTTTTGGAAACGGTAAATTTTTTGGGCGCGCTTGATTTCCGAGTGGATTTGCATGTATATTCTCAAATACTTGCTCGGCAGCTTGAAGAGATTATGGAAAAAGCAGGGGAGAATAGGACGAAACCGTCATCGCTGACGCAAAACCTACCCTTCGCACATCGATCTATGCGTGATTATTCCGAGTTTGTCATTGATACGGAAACGCGGCTTGCTCATTTAAAATCCGCTTTTATGCCTTTTATCGGGAAGGAGTATTATGTTCTTGAGGATTGCATTATGGCAGGGCTGTATTACGAAAAAAACATACTGGAAAAATCGGTGGAATATATTGATTCAGCACATAATAAATGCCAGGCAGATTTCAGTATTGAATCGAAATTCTGTTTGCAGATGATAACAATGGCCGTCTCACAGGCAATAAATAAGCAAGATGTTCAATTCAAAAATATTGCCGATATGCTTGAGGCTGAAAACGCGCCGCATCTGCGTCAGAATCTTTTAGCCTATGAAACCAAAATACAGCTGTATAACGGAGACACACAAGCCGCGAAAACATGGCTGGAAAATTATTTTGTTGCCGAATCCGACCATTTGGAGTTCTATAAAATATTTCAGCACTTTACAACGGCTATGTCATTTGTTGTGCTTAAACAGACAAATAAAGCCATGGATTACATCTTAAGGCTTAAAAAGCTGGGAACAGATTACCGCAGGCCTTTGGATATTGCCGAAGCAAGCGTCTTACAGGCGGTATTGGAATGGGCTCTGGGTAACAAGAAAGAAGCGGTAAATACGTTGGAAACGGCGTTGACCACCATGCAGGAATACGGATTTGTACGTGTGTTTGCCGAGAGCGGAGCGGCGGTTTTACCCATTCTGAAAAAGCTGACTCAAAATCTTAAAAAGGACCGCTGCCAAGGCTCGCTGGACTTCCACTTTTTGAATGAAATCACGATCGCGGCCTATGAACAATCAAAGCGCTGCAAGGGTATCACTGTAAACATACGTACCGAAAAGCCTGTTAAGCTTTCAAAACAGCAGAAAAATATTATCACATTGCTGTCCAAGGGATATAAAAACGCGAATATTGTAGAATTGACCGGCCTTACCATTCATACGGTGAAATCCCACCAAGCCGCGGCCTATACGAAACTGGACGTAAACAACGCTATGGACGCAGTTATAAAAGCAAAAGATTTGGGCATTATCGAATAGAATATGTTATATGAACGAGGTGACTAATTTTGAATGTATCTTCTCTGTTAAACGATAAATTTGCCGCCGCGGCTATGCCTGAGGTTTGCGCGCCGCGTAAAGCCCTCTTGAGCCTATTTGACAGGGAAGCGGAGAAGCGGGTTATTTATGTTTCCGCGCCGGGCGGCTACGGCAAAACTATTTCCACCCAGCTATGGCTAAAAAACTCCGACCGTATTCCAATTTGGATGAGCCTGGACGAATACGACAGCACGCTTTCCATATTCTATAAATTCTTCTGTACAGGAGTACTGTCTGTCCAGCCGGATAACAAAGCGATGGCAAACATACTGTCAAGCGCCTCGTTTGCTTCCACGCCGGTAGAGCATACCATACGCATGCTGTCTGAATTTGTACCGGACGATAAGCAATATGTGGTAGTGCTTGATGATATGCATCTCATTACAAGCAAGGAAATACGAAAATCCGGGCTTTTGGTGCAAAAGAGACTGCCTACGTCTTTTGTGGTAGTGGTACTTACCCGCAATGAGATTGCGAAAGAATATATAGCGATAACGGGGAAAGAAAAATGCGCGGCCATCACAGCTCAGGACTTGGCTTTTTCAAAGGAAGAAGTGAAAAATTATTTTAATACTCACGGGTGTTTTATCACTGAGAAAGAGGCGGAGTCGATTCATGACGCGACAAACGGATGGCCCATTGGCATAAACGCCTTGGCCATGAGCGGACAATTTGATTTGGAGCACCAAGGAGGACAGCTTTTAGAAAACTACATTAAAACACAGATTTGGGATAAATGGACTGAAGATTTGCAGAGGTTTTTGCTGCAAACGGCCGTGGTGGATGAAATGCAAGCGAAGCTTTGCAACAAGCTTACCGGACGTGAGGACAGCGATTCACTTCTTGAAAGCTTAAGCGCCCAAAATTTTTTCGTCAACCGTATCGGCGAAAACACATACCGTTACCATCACCTATATTTAGATTTCTTTCGGAACATCCTTGAGCAAACAGATGAATTCGATATAAAAACGCTGTATAAGACAGTTGCAGATTACTACCTGGAAGAGAAAAAAACCTTTTTTGCAAGGCAATACGCAATTAAGAGCGGTGACTCGGAAGCCATTGCAAACTCCATTAACTCTACCGGGAAAAGCGGTTCTGTAGATGAATTTGCAAATGTATATAGAAGCTTTTTAAAAGATCCGATACCTATAGAGATATGCAATCAGCATCCATACTTATATTCCCAGTATATAGCGTATTACTTTCTTATAGGAGATGCTCGCAAGACAGAATATTATATGGATATGCTTTATGAGCATATGCCGGTTATTGCCCGTGCTTATACGAATTTCATGGAGAGCTCTTCTCTGATGATGGCCATGGATTACCGCTGTAGCCTTGCAGAGCTGGCCGAAAGGCTCGGCACTATTCCGATTACCACCAAGTCTGTCGTACATCAACAATGGGTATCCATTTCATTGCAAATGCCATATGGCCACCGGTCAATTAGAGATTTTAGCGAGCTTGCTGATGAGAAATCACTGGAAAAATTCATCAGTTCATTTGGTCCTCTGCTTAAATCACAGTCCAATATTGTGGCTCTATTACTGCGTGCAGGCTTTTTGTATGAACAGAATCTGCTAAATAGAGCTCTCGAAGCCGCTATGCAAACAAAAAATGCCATAAGCGGCGAAACAGCGGATGAACTTGTGTTTTGCAGCTTCATACAGCTGGCCAGTATCTACTATGAATTGGGCAAAGATAACCTGCTTACAGACATTATAAACCAAACCGAACAGTACATTGAAGAAAGCGGCTCTAATTATTTTTATCCGAATTTTGAGGCGTTTAAAGCAAAGCTATTGTTGATGAACGGCGATAAGGCGGCGGCCATAGCATGGCTTGATAATTATTTTGTTACCGATACCGAACAAATGGAGCTTTATAAAATTTTTCAGCACTTCACAACGGCGAGGGCCTATACCGTACTTGGGCAAACAAATAAAGCCATGGAATATATATTTAAGCTGAAAAAGCTTGCAACAGATTTCCGCAGGCCTTTGGATACTGCCGAAGCAAGTGTCCTGCAGGCGATATTAGAGTGGACCAGCGGAAATAAGAAAGAAGCCTTGAACACGCTGGAAACGGCGTTGATTGCCATGCAGGGATACAGATTTGTACGTGTTTTTGCCGACGAAGGCGCGGCTATTTTGCCCATTCTGAAAAAGCTGGCGATAAATCCACAAAAAGATTGCTATCAAAGCTCACTAGACTCCCGCTTTTTAAATGAGGTTACAATTGCCGCCTATGAACAATCTAAGCGGCACAAAGGAATCTCTGTAAACATACGTACCACAAAGCCTGTAAAACTTTCATCGCAGCAGAAAAATATGATCGCATTACTATCTAAAGGATACAAAAACCAGGAAATCGTAGAAATAACCGGCCTTTCCATTCACACGGTAAAATCTCACCTGGCTGCGGCTTACGCTAAGCTGGAAGTAAACAACGCCATGGACGCCGTATTAAAAGCAAAAGAACTGGGCATTATCAAATAGAACCTTTCCCGAAATATTTATTGATTTGATAGTAAGGTTAATCTTATCTTGTCCTTTTTAGTTTTTCCGACTATTTCCTTCACCTTTACCCTGCCATAGCCCCGCAAAGTAAGCACATCCCCTTCTCCTACGGTCTTAGAAGGGGAAGAAACCATTCTCCAATTTATAAACGCCTTATCCTTTGAAATAAGCTCGGCGGACCTTCCCCGTGAAAGCTTGAAAGCCCCGGATAATACATTGTCAAGTCTGAGCGAGGAAACGTTTATATTCTTTTCCGCTTCCGGTATTTGATATACAAAAACTTCATCCGGCTGCAAAAGGAAAAGGGTGACGCGATACCGCCCCACCAACCTTAAATTGCCTATAATAAAAGCCGACATTGCGCGGTCTGTAAATACAACTGCCCCATCCGGCTTTACAAAGATATCCCCTACTCTGCTTCTGTCAATGCCAAGCCCGATAAGCGCGCCTAAGTAATCCCGGTGATCAAGGCTGCTTCCGGGGGATTCCTTATTTATTTTTATGGCGTCAATTGGAAAAGCTTCAATCTCCGCTTCTTCATGGTCAGGAAAAAAGCCTAATTTTACCCGTTCGCAATCTGGGCTGCCTCCATAAGCGATTATTCTGCAATCAAGCTCCCTTAAGGTACCCAGTACAGATTGAATTTTTTCCGCCTTTACAGGATCCATAAAACAGGTAAAAGCCGGATTAAAAGTCTTTACCGCCAAATACGCCTGATCCAGCGCCTTGGAAAAGGCTATCCGCTCTTCTTCATAAATAAATTGCTTAAGTAATGATTTTCTGTCCATATCAATGTTCTCACCGCTATCTCAATAAACTTACAATAACATTCTCCAGCAGTTGGATAAGCAAATAGGCTATTACAGGAGAAAAATCTATCATCATGCCCGAACCTCCAATAGGAGAACGGTTCAGCAGATTCCTAATGGGCTCAAGTATAGGCTCTGTCAGAGTATAAATAAGCTCTGTAATAAAATTTTTGCCAAGAGGAATCCATGAAAGAATGCATCTTATAAGTATGAGGTAGCCCAAAATAGTGGTGAAATATCTTACTACCGTAATAATTATGTTGTTCATATCATTCGTTATTATCGAAACGCTCCGCTCAACCAACTCGGGAACAGATTACCGCCAGATTTTAAATCTTCTCTGATTGCGCCGCGGATACTTACATGGCTCGGAGCGATTACAAAAATGTCGTTCGATATCCTTTCTATATCTCCATTTATAGCATAGCTTACTCCGCCGAGGAAATCAGCTATCCTTTGGGCTTGTCCCCTTTCGATGCCCTCCAGGTTAACTACGCAGATTTTGCCCGTAACTATATCATCACAAATACTGCTTGCGTCGTCGATCATTCTGGGGTTAGCTATTACCAGCTCATGATCCGACGGCTGGCTAAAGCTTACTACATTAGAACGCGTAGTGGCCGGCGCGCTTGTCTTTTTATCATTGCGGATTACGGACCACTCGGAAATATCCTTTAGGCGCCCGGGTCTTTCCTCGCGATAATAATCATCCTCTACATACTCCTCCTCATCGTAATATTCATCTTCATCATAATCTGTACCTAACATAATGTTTTTGAACTTGTTCATGATACCCATTTTTTCATCTCTCCTTTTGTATTTTGTTTTCGACATATACTTAATGTCGTCTTCTTCATCGGTGACCAAAAAGACCGGTTCCAATCCTGACCATATTGGAACCCTCTTCTATGGCTACCATATAATCATTGGTCATTCCCATAGATAAAAAGCTCATGCCTCTATTATTCAGTATATTTTTGTTAATGTCAACAAATAATTGGGACATTTTTCTGAATAAAGACCTATTTTCTTCCGGATTTTCGACAAAGGGGGCCACAGTCATCAACCCATTTACCCGAATGCCGTCAAGAGAAGATATTTCTTTAACAAATCTATCGGCTTCTTCAAGCCTGATTCCCATCTTACTTTCTTCTTCTCCTACGTTGACCTCAACAAGTATATCTTTTGTTATACCTAGATCTGTTGCCTGGCGGCTTATCTCTTCCGCCAGCCTGGTGCTGTCAACCGAATGGATTAGGCACACCTTATCCATTATATACTTTACCTTGTTGCGTTGTAAATGGCCTATCAAATGCCAATTGACAGAACTCTGACCGTCTCCAACCAACGGATACTTATTCAACAGCTCCTGCACCCTGTTTTCACCAAGATCCCTTACGCCAAGTGACACCGCTTGGTTAACACGCTCTGCCTCTATCGTTTTGGTAACACCTATCAAAGTTATATCCTCTCGGTTGCGGTTTGTTTTTTCCGCAGCCTTAGCAATATTTTCGTTAATAAGGCGCAAATTTTGCTCCAGCATTTTTTGCCCTCTTTCTTCTATATAAATTGTTCTTCTGTCATTAATTAATCTTCTGTCCATCCACAATATTCTTCGGCTCGGGTATTATCCTGTCCTGAACCTTGAGCCGGGGATTAATGGCGGGGTCTAAGATACAGTAGCCGCTGTTTTCTTTAAGCTCACCCTCATGATATATAGGTACAAACTCCGCTATACCGTTGTTTACCCTAAAAATACCATTAACATTGGACGTTTCCTCAAGACTGTACAAAAGCTCGTTGTCATCCGGGCTTACAAGCCTGTCTCCTAAAATAAGCCCTCCCGAATCCTTCGATACATATGTATAAGCCTCATCTGTTCTGCTCTGAGAATTTATGCTTATCCTTGCGTCTCCGTTGGCGTCCCTTCTGGTAACGCTCTTAACGCCGGCATTGTCTACTGTTATATATTTATTTGGCACATTGATAAAGGTTCTGTCTATGATAGCCGTATTAGGAATTTTCAAGCCTGTATAAACACTGCTTTCTGTCTTGAACCCTACGCTTCTGACGTCTGCGTAATCCAGCATTGACTTGGTAGCTTTATATGATACATAGGTTTTTTCCGCTCCCCTGTTGATTCTGCTTATTGTAACAGGCAGCTCCTGATATAAGCCGTTCAACTCAACATATATTGTTTGCGCATCGCCTTCCTTATAATCAATAGTAAGGCCGTTATCCAGATATGAGGCTATATACCACTCGCTTGAAGCGATAATTTTAAACACGTTATCGCCGCTTTCTATCTGGCTTCCCTGTACATCATACTTTGCTTCTACATACATTGTAGTTTGCTCAAGGGTTATGTTATCAAGCTTATCAAGCGTTAGCGCTTCTTCCATACCATCAGTCAAATATACTATTATTCCGCCTTCATTTGCCTTAATAACCTCTGTATTCTCACTTATGCTTAATTCCAACGCCGCCTTTTGCTCCACCAAGTCACTGACGGAGCCTCTGTCCTCATTTAACAGCTTCTGATTTCTGAGATTAATGTTTTTATCTAAATCCGCCCTTATTGTATAGATAAGCGATATGTCCGAGCCTAAAAGCTTGTATATGCTGCCGTCTATGCTATCCTTGATGATTTTGTTTGTTTTTTTTACATCTGATTGGTAAGCCGTTATGTCGGTACGCTGCTTCTGCTTAACCATTATATTCTGCTCAAGCTCCCCTAGGCTTTCCGTTAAGGAAGCGGTAACTGCTTCATCAATTATTTGACAGACCGATGTTCCTGCTTTTACCTTTTCCTTATCGGCCACCGAATAATATACAAAGCCTTTTTGACCGGCTTTATATACCACTTCATCTCTTATAATTATACCTCTATGAATCATTGGGATATCAATACTGCCATTTTCTATAGTCGCGTACGCAATCGAAGGACGGCTTGCCCTGTCTGCCGCGTATCCGACTAAATAGCCCACAAAAATTACACCTACAAAAAATACTATAACCTGAGTGGAGGTTACGCGCTTCCTTCGGACAGCGCTTTTCTTAACCGGCTTCCTGGTATGAGAGGCCGCCTGCTTATCCGGGCCGGGCCTAGGGGCGGAACGCTTCACGGAACTATGCCGTTGTTCCGTCCGGCCTGAAACAACCCTTTTCTTTCGCTGCTCAACCCCGCTCGACCCAGTCCTCTTGCGCGCTTGCCCGTTTTTTTGTCCAGACCTGCTTATAGGGTTTTTATTTGTTTTTTTTGTTTGGTCTATTCTTTTTTCCATTTGTATAACACCTTTAGTATAATAACACTCAAATCACTCCTGCACAAGGTTAACTGATAACACATCGGTTTCAATAGTTATTTTACTCATTAACTTGTTTATATCTATCTGCTTTGGCAACAACAGCGTATATTCGCAGGTTACAATATTTCCTTCTCCATCCGTCTTGTCCATTCCGTGATGATCAACGCTTATAATTTTTATATTGTTTCCGGTGAAAAATTGTTCTATATACTCCGCATCCTCTTCCTTACGCTTGTACTTTATTTCAATCTTGACAGATTCAGGGTTTTGAAATATTTTATCATGAAAGCTCTTCAGTACTAACAGTACCACTACGCAGGCTATTGCCCCCGCAATAGCAATCCCATAATAACCCATGCCTATGGCTAAGCCCAGACATGCCACATTCCATAAAGAAGCCGCAGTAGTCAACCCTTTTATAGAACCTTTTTGATGAATAATGGTTCCCGCGCCCAGAAAGCCGATACCGCTGATAACCTGCGCGCCCAGCCGTCCGTAATCCGCTTTTAATACACTGGCAAGCTCCGGATACATAGCTACCTTATTAATCACCTCGTTAACCATCTGCACCTGAATCAATGAAATTATTGTCGCTCCCGAGCAAACTAAAATATGAGTTCTAAACCCTGCCGGCCTGTTGTAATATTCTCTTTCATAGCCTATTAACCCGCCTACAAACAAAGCAAGAGCAAGCCGAAGAATAATATCAATTATGGTCATGTTGCGCCCCCCTTCACTTGCTATGCATTCTATCATATTTAACAGGGTTTTTGAATATACGGAAGCAGAAAAGCTGATTGAATATTAGCCAAAACTTTGTTAAAGTAGAAAAAGGTAAGTTTAATACGGAGGGGATGTTTTTGTTAACAGCTGCCGAGAGTAAAAAACAAATCCAATATTTTGACATACTGAGAATTGCCGCAGTTTTTTTTGTAATACTCCTGCATTGTATCAATACCTTTCTTAATAACGCTTATTACTTCAATACCAGGACATGGTGGTTGTGTAATATCCTTAACAGCTTTTCACGTACCGGCGTTCCTCTATTTTTTATGATAAGCGGATATTTTATGCTGAGCAATCATAAAACCCTTAACTTTGCTGAATTTTACAAAAAAAGATTTGCTCGTATCTTACCGCCCTTTCTCATTTGGGACATAATTTATTTTGCCTATTCCGGTTTTACTATAGAAAAAAAAGGCATAGCCGATTTTTTTAAGGAGCTTATCAATAACGGGAGCTCTTATCACTTTTGGTTTGTATACAGCCTTATGGGCTTTTATTTATTAATGCCGTTCATAAAACGAATTGTGGACGGCTGCTCTTTAAAGCAGCTGCTATGGCTTCTTGTAATTATTGTGTTTCCAAGCACAATAAGACCATTTTTTAACACGGTTACTTCATTTTATATTTTTTTGTTCAATCCTTTGCTTGATGGTTATATCGGTTACTTCATCTTAGGCTATGCTCTGGGCAAATTTAATATTCCTAAAAGAATAATAGCGCTTATTTATATTGGAGGCGTGGCTGGAGCGCTTATCTGCATCATCGGTAATTATTTATTTTCTTCTTATGAACAAATAAACCTATATTTCAATGGCGGTTATCAAATAAATCATTTTCTGTTGTCTTCTTCTATTTTTGTTTTCGCGAAACATCTTAAGCCAATTAAAAGCATGAAAATATCCTGTTTGATCACCTCAATATCAAGCATTACATATACCATATATTTATGTCATGTTTTAGTATTGGATATTTTGAGCAGGTACGTTAAAATATCCAGGCCGGTATTTAGTATGTGCTTTAATTTTTTTGCGGCAAGTATTATATGTGTACTGGTCGCAATGCTTTTGAAAAAATGCAAAAATATCTGCAGCTTCTTTAGAGGCAATAAGGAGGAGAAAAATTATGTCGGTTGAAACCGCGAAAGAATATTTTAAAAAATGGAGCATGGAAGACAAGATACTGGAATTCCCTATATCCAGCGCAACGGTTGAAGAAGCCGCGGCTGCCCTCAACTGTGAAGAAAAGAGAATAGCCAAGACAATGGCCTTTTGGGTCGACGGAAAAGCAATCCTTATAGTAATGGCCGGCGACGCTAAAGTGGACAACACCAAATATAAGGGGCAATTCCATACAAAAGCCGTCATGCTTAAAGCTGATGAAGCAGACGAACTGATAGGGCATCCTGTCGGCGGCATTTGTCCATTTGGTATTAAAGATGACGTTAATGTTTATCTGGATGAATCCTTAAGAAGATTCAAAACGGTTTTCCCTGCGTGCGGAAGCCGAAACAGCGCCATTGAGCTTACTATTTCAGAGCTGGAAATATACTCAGGATTTAGCGAGTGGATAAACATCAGTAAAGGTTGGGAGTGATACGTGGGATATGAGCGTCCCTTCCGTCAATGGCGTTTCCCATCCTTCTATCAGCAGAGTAATTGTATCCGCCCCGTCAAGCTCCCTGGCTGTCCTGAATATCTGCTCCTTTATAATAGTCTCATTATATGTACCTCCGTACTGGAGAATTTCTTCCGAAACGTTGAGGAATAACTCTCCTTCTATAACGTATGCCTGCAACAGCCTTGTGCCGCCAGGGACGGATGAGGGCAATTCGGACGTAAAAAAAGCCTTAAAAAGAACAAATGCACGGCGGTCAAGACTCGGCTCCGGTCCGACCGTAACAGCTGTTTTTTTCCAAACCGCCTCACCATTATTATCATATTGGACATAATAGAAGAAAAGCTCATGTTCCGCGTGAACCTCCTGGGGAAAAGCATATATAGCCAACACCGTCAAAAGTACAATTAGTAATTTTAAATTTATCTTCATGCTTGAGCACATCCTTTAATTATTTTTTGCTTTATTATATGCCGAACGGTGAAAACATTTACCGGCGACGAGCCGATTCGGCAACAGAGGAGGTTAATGTTTTCCTCGCTAGGTATAATTGTATAAAAGGGCTACAAGCCTAACAAGCATTATTGTATGCAAAATTCTTTCATAATATGATAGTATCGGTTCTAATACGCTTTAACATCCGAAGCTTTGACATATACTGCGTGACGAAAGGAAATTTATATGGAAGCCCGCAACGAAAAGGTACAAATTCTTCTATCAGCTTATAACGGGGAAAAATTCATCCGTCAACAGCTTGACAGCCTGATAGAGCAAACTCATCAAAACATCTCCATATTGGTAAGGGACGACGGCTCCTCCGACGGCACCCGGAATATCTTGGACGAGTATAAAAAAAACGGCCTTATCGACTATTACTCGGATAAGAACCTGGGAGTGGTGTCAAGCTTTCTTGATCTCGTAAGGAAGGCTGACCCGGCCTGT
>Ga0153937_1000254_pt1 | contig 19135 bp, 24 predicted proteins | sample TSNY021MetaG_FD_104680 | JGI IMG/M metagenome (GOLD analysis project Ga0153937, IMG submission 104680) | Attine ant fungus gardens microbial communities from New York, USA - TSNY021 MetaG | ecosystem: Host-associated > Fungi > Mycelium > Unclassified | place: USA: New York, Robert Murphy County... | reverse complement strand
GCGGCGACGGCAAGACTCAGTCTCGCTCTGCAAAGGCCGGTCTTCAGTTCCCTGTTGGTCGTGTCCACCGTCTCCTCAAAAGAGGAAATTATGCCCAGCGTGTCGGAGCTGGCGCACCAGGTGCGGATGAGGATATGTTGTCTCCTGGACCGTGTCTGATGGCAATTTTCTAGTTTATCTGGCCGCTGTGCTCGAATACCTAGCCGCCGAGATTCTTGAGCTTGCAGGTAATGCAGCGCGTGATAACAAGAAGCAGCGTATTGTGCCCCGTCATCTCCAACTTGCGATCCGAAATGATGAGGAGTCTGTGCTGTCTCGTTGACATTCGGATCTGTTACTGACGTTGTGATCAGGTTGAACAAACTGCTGGGCGATGTGGTCATTTCACAGGGTGGTGTTGTGCCGTATATCTCGCCGGAATTGCTACCGGGCAAGTCGGGTAAGGGTAAGAAGGAAGGGGAAGCATAGAGCTGTGTTGTGGTTTCGACTGTTTATTCTCTGCTCTTCGCTTTGTGGTTGTACTCGATGTATTTCTACCTGTACCCAATTCTATATCCTTTAATCTCGGGTGTCAGATTGATTCTCTCACGCGTGCCACGTTGGACAATCTTGTTCTTGGTTTGAGCCTCAGCATGGGTTGGTTCAGTCCACCCGACCGTCGCGAAATTACTCTGCTTCTGTTCTGTCTCGTCGTATATCTGCTTGCCTATAATATAGAAATCTCCTTGCACCTTCTCGGTGTTGACTCCGTCGCCACCAGTGGCGCCCTCTTCAGTCGCATAGGCCTTGGAAAAACTAGAGCCCTTGCCCGCGACGGCCGTAAACCCAACGGCTGGCGAGATGCCCTCGAGCTCCAGATCTTTGGAGACTGGATCTGGGACCAAGGCCATATAGCAGGAGACAGTGACCAACAAGCTCAAAAGATCGGCACAGATCATCAGTACGGTGCGGCGTGGGCTTCCAAAGCCCAAGTCCGTCAAATGGCAGACGACGTCTTGGGCGACCTGTCCGTCAATCAAGCTCTGCAACAGTGGCGCGACAGTCCTCCACAAACCAAGGTCTTGAAGCATGTTCCTGGTACGTGTATACTTGCTGCTGCACTGCTAAAGTAACGGGCGGCTCAACACCTCGGTGCGTTAGGATATACTGTACTGGATAACGTGTTCATCTATGGTACTGGCATCTACATCGTCAGAGATGACGTGAAGGACTTTCCTCCCATATCGGATATCGTGTCCTCCTCGGGCCCTGGATTCGCCCAGTGGACTCTACTTACCAGGACGCAGGCTAAGAATTTGTTTGGAGACTTTGGTGGTGTGTATGTAGACTGTTCACTGTAAATTGTCTTTGTACTGACTGACCATGATCCAATAGAATCCGGGGCATCTCCTGGTTCGCGTGTGATACAACTCCTCGTAAGTTCCATATTTTTCTGTTGTATATCAACTCTCATATATCGTTTTTACAGACAACTCAACCCTCATCGCACTCTGGCGTACACATACCTCTCTCTCCTCCTCGGCTAGCTCCCCTCTCCACCCACCACGCCGCCTCATCCTCCCACACACTCCTCTCTTCATCGATTCTGATCCCGACTTTGAACAAGACACGCTCCGGCGTCGACGCGCCGACACGGGTTTTCATCCATATCTTCTCAAAGCTGCGTTTCCTCAACTCAGTGTGATGTACTTTCAAGATCTCGAAGATTATGAAAAGATGGAGGTGCCGTATGTTTTTGAGAGGGTCGTGGTGGCAGACAGGAAGGCTGCTGTGATGTCACTTGAGAGGAATGATGATGGTGGTACTCGTAAGGTCGAGCCAGAATTTTTGACAGCTTTCGAAACGCGAGGAGAAGAGGGAATGGGCGATTATCGAAAAAGGGGAGAGTGGTGGGAACCTATACGCCGGAACATGCTGGAATTCTTGGATTTGGATCAGGAGGAGGAGGAGGAGGAGAGTTGGGAGAAGAAGAAGAAACCGGTCGTGACCTATATCGTGAGCCAGGACATGGAACGAGGGCCGAAATTGAAAGCGGAGGATCACGCGAGGTTGGTGAGTTTGTTGCAGAAGATGGAGAGGAATTTGGGTTGTCAAGTGAATATTGTCAATGAAGATACGAGGAGGACGAGTTGGATTGAGAGGATGGAAGCGATTGTGAGATCGAGTGTGAGTGCTTTTTGTTCTTGATATCTCCAGCTCTTGTCTTTAACTTCAGGGGGCGCTCGTGGCGCTTATACAGGTGATTATTGGTGTTCATGGAGATCATCTTTTGGATTTCGTGTTTATGAAGCGTGGACCGCGTTCGACGCTGATTGAGATGTATCCTGAGAACAGGTTTGTGCGTGATCGTGCTGTTGTGGTTGAGTCTCTTGGGCAACACTATGTTGCTTGGTCTGGTTCACAGTGAGTTTTTTTTTCATTCGGCCCACCTTTTTTTCAATTTTTGCCCTCCCATTTGTAGACATCATGCGACGGGACATTTGCCAAAGGCATCAAGGCCTCGAGAGAATGAAGAAGCGACAATTGATCCGGATGCGGTGGTCAATAATGTACAACAGATCATCTCGAAAATGACGTGAAGACACAAGATGCGATAGATTGTTTTCTCTCTCCATCTATCAAAGGACGTCCGTTATTGTAGGACTTTTTCTCCCTGGACTTTTTCTTTTTCTTTTGAATACTATGATTTGTAGAGTGAGCAGACCGTCTCGTCCTTTGTTTTGATATCTTCAGGTCAGGTGGGAGAATCTGACTTTGTGGTAGTCTACGTTGATATCCATATAATAATACATTAATGAGCAACATTATTACATAGTATGTGTCCTAACGTTTCATATTAGCCAAAATCATTATGATGTATGGTTGCCCCATGGGTGGCCAATAACCAGTACGGACAAGGTAAAGATTTTCGTTGTGACAAGGGTTTGAGATCAGAATTATACCTACACACGGTCTTTCCCATGACATTCAGGATAGGGTGACCAACTCATCTGTAAGAGACTAACTATAGGCTCTCACTACGCCTCCACCGTTGATTGAGAGTTGAAATGTGATGAGGATGATGTGTGGGTTCAGGCATAGAGGGCAGCCCTATTCTTGGAGCGCTCCATCGCTGATGTAGTTCCAATGGTCAACCAAGCGGTTCAGTAATGTGAAACAGGAGGGAGACGCACGATTATAATGAAGGAGTTTCTCGATGAGGTCGACATGAGTCAGTACCATGCGGCGACAGCAGTATCGTTTGAGCTGGAGGCTATCAAGCGCATCACTGAAAGCAAAAGGTCAATGAGTTTTCCCTCTGAGGCTTGACGTTATGAAGAAAACGGACCCCTCGTTCATATCTTGCGACAACAAATCGAGGTAGTCATTCCATTTATCTCCAATGACCTTGCCACATGTGAAACATCGCACTGGGATTATCTATGTGGGTGTAATCAAATGTCTTCCGCCTTGGAAGGATGATATTGTCATACCATTTTTTGTGTCGAGTGATGGTTTGTGTATGAGAGAGGGAGGACAGGTACAAACACGCCCACAATGTCGGGTCGACCGGGAACCGACAGTACCCTCTCCCCTCGCAACAGACGCAGACCACCGACTCGTCTAGTGTCCCTTGGTAAAAGTGGCCAGCGGCTGCCAGGCCCCTCGTCTGGCGTGAGCAACCGTCGAGCTTCCGTCTCGGGACTGACGGCTGCTCCAAAAACCCAGCGCACGTCCAAGACAACGCAAAAGCTCGTTGTCTTACCTTCTGCTCCCCAAACGCGACCTCTTGCTCCCACTGATGAGGAAGACTTGACGCTGGGCGTCGAGGCAGATGGAGGGGTGCGAGAATACAAAAGCGAGGCTGAGAGGATGACGAAAGAGCAGAGAAAAGAGGCTGGGTTCAAAAGGCTAACGGCGTATTGTGTTGCGGAGTCTTTTCAGATGAAATTGCTGACTCCGTTTCTGAAGAGGGAACATAATGTGGCTCCCAGGATTTTTGATGAAGCATTGTATGCTGTATGTTTCTCAACCTCTTTCTCTCCGTTGCGGCTATATCTCTGTCATGTAGATGTATCATCTGCCTCTTCTTCCAGGCTACGGTCCAAATGCAAACATCCGTTCCTCAGTGCCTGCTCCTGTCGCTTCGTACCTGACAGAAGCAGAAGAAGATGGCTACCAAGGAACTTATTTCACTCAACCAATACCCAGATCGTCTGTCGATACGAGGGATGGCTACATCTCTATGTCTCCTTTTCTTACGCGCAACAGTCCGGCTGTTGCTGTCTCCCCTCCCTCAGAGAGTGGTTCATCTAGTTTTGCGTCTGATGCCAAAAGACCGAATCCCCTCCATCTTTCCGATTCAGAGCCTTGGACTGACACTGAGCTCCAACCAAAATCTGCTAATCGGTGGCGTACACAACAGCAGGATAACCTACCTCCGCCGCCATTACCAGACCCACCAACGTCCACGAAACCGGCCGAAGATGACATCGTCGAGGCAGTGTTTTTTGAATATGGCGTCGTGGTTTTCTTTGGTTTGACCGAGGGTCAAGAAAGGGATATCCTTGAAGATGTAGAGAACGCTGGGATCATGAAGCGAAAGATCCATGAAGACGATTGGGAAGTTGAAGAATGCCATTTCACGGTACGAGTGTTTCTTTCTGCTTCAAGATTCTTCTTCCTCTTTTTTTGTATTCTTATGCCTGGCTCCCAGCATGACCCGCACATTTCATATCCACGGATCTATAATGATTTTTTCAGTACGTTCTTACACCCACCCCTCCCCTTTGCCCTCTTTGTATTATCTCCCTTTCTGACCATTTTTTTAAATTCTGAAATAGCTCTGAAATCCCGCTCACATCTTCTCAAACTCTCTATTGCCCATGCGCTCGCCCAGTCAACTCTCCTCGCACATTACGAAACTCTCGCCCAACGAGTTCTCTCTTCTCCTCAAACGCTATCTATCCCTCGTCAATTAGCATCTTCTGGGTCACTTCAACTGCGTCGACATGAGGCTCTAAAATTGACAGGAAAACTCTTCAAATTGAGGAGAGATGTCAATTTGGTGTCGAATGTGCTGGATGTTCCAGAGTTGTTTTGGACGGAGGTGAGTTTGGGAGATTTGTATCATGCTGTTAGGGAGTATATGGAGATTGGTGGGAGGGTGCAGAGTTTGAATGAGAAGTTGGGTGTGGCCAGTGATTTTGTGAGTCTTGGGATGTTTCTTTCCCCTCTCCCCTTGTCGCTGATTTCAGTTTTAGTTGGATGCGATACACGATCACTTGAATAATTCAGCTATGGAACGGATAACTTGGATTGTCATTTGGTGCGGTTTTTTTGGCCTATCCTTTTTTTGCATATTTATCCTTACACATGCTCGTTTGTTCCTGTAGGCTGATCGTAGTAGCTATTCTAGTTGAACTGGTATGTATTCCCATCTTTCTCTTTCTCTTTCGTTTAGGCGTTTTAACTTGTCCCCGTTGGATGTTAGGGCGAGGTGATAGCACGCCTCATAGTTCATGCTACACTTGAAAGCGGCGGTAGTTCAAAGAAGGGCTTCGTGAACTTTTTGCAATTGTGGCGACTCAGTCGAATGTGAAGACAGGGTGAGGGGGATCCATATCAGGACTAGAGCAGTCGAAAGAGAAAACATGTAAATTCTAGAGAAGCTGGTGGCCGGATAAGTGAGTTTTCATTTGAAATCGTGTTTGTGGGAGGGTTATGAACGGATTACTTTTCGACTTGTCGTTTTTCTTGGGGGGCTACAGTTGAGAGATAGACTTATTATGGTTATGAAAGTATAGAGTGTAAATCAGTTGATCCAGATGCTGGAGTGAATGTATTTGGAGACATTGTGTTTTTTTACCTGGTGGTGAATCTTGGGACCTAGCAACTCGTTTTAGATGATTGTTGACGGGTTTTTTTTTTAATTATTCAATGTTTGTTCTCAAGTCACTCGAATGTGAGATGCAATTCTCTTAAAGTAAAATCGAGTCCATGATAGGGTGTCTCATGCTAATCATAGTGACGTGGATCAGCGATTGTAGACGCGTCCACTCTACTTCTAGAGTCAAGATAACGCGCTGCTCCAGGTGACTTTCATTACGGTCATTGTCAGTGGAAAGTCCACATTCAAACGACGCTGGAAGCTATGCAGTATATCGTAGCTACGACGCAGTTTAGTTACATGAAAAAGAGGAGCTGTAATCATGAGATAGAAAGAGATCGAACACTTGTTCCCGACAGCCTTTTCTCTATCATTTGCAGCTGCCGCACCGGTTTTACCGGCACGTTGCGGTAGGTATCCAATTGACTTGTTCTCTGAGGAGATGATGAACGGGCGCAATCAAGATTTCTGTGTCGTTCTTTTTTAGTTACCACTCTTTTTTTGGGGGGAAGCGAGCCTTCCTCTTGGCAAGAGAGTGATAAAGCAGTACGGTGAGTACGAGAACGTCGTACGAAGAGGATCAGTATCGTATTGGGAGTATTGGGTCTGCACGTATAGACGGCAAGTCGGTTGAATTGTCAATGGCCTCATCTAGCTCTCCAATCAGGATTCTGTCATCAAAAAGAAAAAAATGGATTTTTTTCAATCAAAGTTCTTGACGGGAGAGGGAAAAAAAGATCACGTACATCATATCTCCTTTGACGAGATACAACCCTAGCGGTATCTCTTCTACTCCATCATCCATGCTGAAGACACGTTCCTTGCAATCCGAGAGAACTATGTTTGATTTTTGGTCAAAGCCAGCGAGGATACCCTGGAAGAGATTTATATCGGATATTCATCAACAGTCTGAAGACTCGACGAAAAAAAAGAAGCTGTTGACACGTACAACGATAGCACGGCCATCTTGGAGGACTAGAAAAACGCGGCGGTCGACATATCCTTGGAGACTGGACATGTCGGCAGCAAGAAGGGATTGCCTTGAGTCGCTGCGGTTTTGACCAACCCGTCGTCGGCACACAACGACATCATTACTAAAATAGGTCGAAGCCGGTCCGAGAGTAGTCCACAACAAGATTCTACTACCATCTTGTCATTTCACAGAACGTGCACTAGAAGTTCAATGGCCGATGTTTTGGTCCTCAGGCTACTTACTGGACATCACGTTCGCTAGATGTTGAAGGACCTAGAAGAAAAAAATAGTAGATCTGAAATCAACATCTCCATGGCGGTGCGATGTTGGGATCTTTGGTCTTATCAAACTGCCTTTGTAACAATCATCTGGTGACTATCTGTCCTCAAGGAGGTCCAAGCTAATGTATGCGAGCCATTTCGTCGATGGAACAGAATCATTGGTTAATCCTGGGCTAACGTGGCCCGTGACGCCTCAAGGACAGCTCAAGGACAGTACCCTCACCAATCACGATACTAGTCGATGACCCAATGACATGTCATTGCATTGACCTACAGCTGAGTGGACTGCTTTCCTTGTATGATTTAATGTCTTTGGATAAGACTTCAACCAATTGTTTGTCTCGCTAAATTTATTTGGAGAACGTTCACTAGATCAGATAAATCTATATCAAGCTACGACAGTGGGAAAGGCTGGGGTTGTCGCCATACGGCTGGTCGGGATCAATCAGTTTGGATCCACTTGTGGCAGAATTCTTGTGGTAGCACTGACGCGGTACCCCCTCAAAATCCATAATGATATTCCGGAAATGATTACAAAAATAGTAGCACAAGACCGCGGTCACCTCCAAGACAGAGAATAGGAAATATGGTAAGAAAGACCGTAGATGAGGCTCAACGACAAAAACTACGGCGCCTCAAAGGGTGATGGCTTGCTTCGCCAACCCGTCCGCACACGTATTCTCCGATCGTGGCACACGCCAGAACTTCACTGGAACCCTGTTGTTCTCAAGAAATAACACATGTCTCTCCAACTCCAAAAAGTCGGCTATGTTAGCGACAGACTTTCCCTCGGAAGTCTTCCCTCCATTCTTTGACCATTTGCCCACCCAATTTGTCATAGCATTGGTCACATATGCCGAATCCAATATCAACACAACGCCCTTGCGATGCCCCATCTGACGGAATTCCCCCTCATAGAATAATTGTCGGACAATCTTCAACGCAGCGATGGCAGCGCGAATTTCCGCACGCTGGTTTGTTTGAGGCCCGTCTGTCAAGGGAGCGGATACATTGAGGTTGGAACCGCAGCAGATAAAGACGCCCATCCCGGCGCGAGCATGCGAGGTTCCATTGCTATAACAAGCACCGTCGATATAGATCGCCATTTCTCCTCCAACGGAGCAGCGGTCGCAGCTCGTGCAATGCGCAACAAGGCTGTGGGCGCTTGTATCACCATGCTCGTTTGGAACGGGAGTATAGACTCTGTGCGAGAGGAGAACTGATCTGTTCGTGGGCATGGTTGAAAGGCTAGATGAGATAAAGCATGGAATTTGTGGTGAAAAGGCCAGGACGATGACCGTGGCGGTACTTATAACCCCCCCAATTAGGAAAATACCTAATGTGGCAACCAAGGATCAGTTAACGCCCCTACTCCAATCGCCAGTCATAAAAATGATAGTAAACCACACCAATTGACAGTTCACTCGAGAAACTCATGATCTGATCACGGATAGCCTGATGGATAGCCTGATTGACATTTGTCAGAACAAAGCTCGAGCAACACAATACAGAGCTAGGGGCTCGTAGCCAAATTGAACCACAGTCTGCTGCTAGTGGGACCATCATCACATGTGATTACTGCGTTCTCTAGATCAATCATTGACTATCATAATGTTCGACAAAGTCGTCGGAAAATTCAGGATAGACCGTGCTAAGACAAGTAAATTTACTAAATGAGACGAGTTGCTGGGACTAAAAGCCAGGGAGATTCGCCAAGGTGAACTAGTGACTCCATGAAGATGATATAAGATCGTGGTTCTCCCGAAGACTAGACGCCTACCGGATTTAAAGACATTCCTCAATGTAGGTAAGGACTGAGTGCCCTAGAATCACGTGTATGAGGGCGAAGTTGACGCTCCACTTATCCCGTAATAGATGGTAGAGAACTTCTGGAATAAACTCGAGTACTTGGACGAGTCAGAGAAATTATTCCTACTCGGTTGATGTTTAGTAGCCTGTCTTGTCTGATGTCATTGTGTGAGCCTAAGTTTTGAAACACAATAAATAGGCGCCGGCGGATCAGTGGCGGAACGTGTTGTATTGTCTTTGATTTGTCGGTTGCTGCCGCGGTGCACAACTGTCAGCTCCTTCATTGACCGCCACTCTCCTTCTTTATCCAGCTCAACCTTTTACGCTGCAAGTCATTTTTTCATTTGTTCGTATCTCTTCACTAACGTACTCCCAACTTTCACATGCAGCCTTTTCCCTCCTTCAGAACCAGCATGCCAACCTCCAACTCAAGCATTTTCGACGAAAAGCAGCAGATTCACGAATCTGAGATCTACGAACTCCAAGGCAGCAGTGGCAGCCAGTCACCCCTGCCCACCCCTGCCTCTGCAACCTCACCAAAATCCCGACCCAGAGTAACTGCAGCTATCATCATTCCCATCTGGATCGCCCTGAGCTCCTCTGTTATAATATACAACAACTATCTCTACAACTCCTTAAACTTCAAGTATCCTGTCTTTCTCGTAACCTTTCACCTCACATTTGCGGCCATCGGAACTCGTGTCCTACAACGGACAACTAATCTCCTAGATGGGTTAAAGAATGTGAACATGACAAGGGATATGTTTGTCAAATCGATTCTACCGATTGGCCTGTTGTTTTCTGGGAGCCTCGTTCTCAGCAACACTGCATACCTTTACCTCAGTGTTTCATATATACAGATGTTGAAGGTCTGCTGCTCTATAGACGAATGGCGATGTACACTGACACCTAGTCTTGACAGGCCTTTACACCTGTTGCAATCCTTCTGATTCAATGGGCATTCCGACTCGATGATCCAAACAAGAAACTCGCCGTCATTGTCCTCATGATTTCTTCTGGTGTTGCTCTCGCCTCGCATGGGGAGCTGCGGTTCAATCTGATCGGATTTATAACTCAAGCTGCAGCTGTCGCTGTGAGTCATGCTAGACTCTCTGTCTGCAATTGCATACTGATTACTTGACTTCAGTTCGAGGCATCCAGACTTGTCATGATCCAGGTCCTTTTACATAACTTGAAAATGGACCCCTTAGTGTCGTTGCACTATTATGCTCCCGTCTGTGCGGGAATCAACCTGATCCTCCTTCCTTTCACTGAAGGTTTAGCTCCTTTCTATGAGTTACCCAAGCTCGGTGCTGCTGTCCTTATAAGCAACGCTACCGTTGCTTTCCTCCTAAACGTCGCAGCCGTTTTCCTTGTCAGTGCTGGCAGTGGGTTAGTGTTGACCCTTGCCGGCGTTTTCAAAGTTTGTCCATCCATCTGGAATCTCAATGAGCTGAGCTGATGAATTTTATGAAGGATATACTTCTTATCACCGGCTCTGTCCTCATCTTCGGTTACTCTATTACTCCACTTCAGGTCATTGGTAAGCATTCCATATGGCCTCAGTATTTGGCACCTGACACTCTATCTTCAGGATATTCTGTTGCCCTCGCCGGTCTTGTTCTCTTCAAGACTTCGGGTTCGAAATGAGCCGGTTTCACCCAGACTACACTTATTCTCGTTCCATATGAATTTCTGGGTTCACCTTCACTATTTTCCTCCGTCTTGTGCCATAATTCTGTCTCACATCAGAATATGTACCACTGATTCACTTTATTCTCGTATTAATTAATTTAGAGAGAGAGACAGCTCTTCCACTTGTCGGGTGGCACCAAACATTGTATCTTTTTACACTGAGCCTACTTCGAGAAAACCTATCTTCCACTGTATAAAGAGGGCGTCGTAGATTTGGTGGTGGCCTCTTGATACGTTTTACATCCGCGCTGGTTAATTACGATGTACTGCACGTTCATTAACTTTTTTAAAGTAATTTGCCTTATTTGTGTTGCTTTGGCCTTCGGCAATCGAAAACTTGAGATTGTCCTAAAGTCTCACTTGACTGAGAGCTCTCCTACATAGGACAAAGTTTACTCAATCAATGTCCTGGACAGCGGCAATACAGTTGGAATTTAGCGTTGTAATGGTCGTGAAAAGTCTTCACCAAATTTGAAACAACGTAAATCACAGCGACTAGTTTCGAGCCTTCGGGGTCGCATACCACGATGACAACAATAAGCCCATTAATCGCGCCGTAGTTTATCCTTCTCCAGGTGGCTGGACCACCACTGGATGAAAAGGGAAAGTCCCAGCCCCCCTGGAATTTCAAGATCCTCAGTTTTCCTTGTAGAGAGACGACAATCCCTCGGGCGAGCCGTGGCATCAGCCCCAGTGGGCGGATTGATGTCCGGGATAATGTGGTCATGGGGCAGTCCTAGAATCTTGGCAAATACAAGGCACATCTCATACTTCGTAAAGGGCTCGTCTCCGCTATAATGCAAAATCGGAAGGAGCTGCTTCCTATGACCTGGAGAGCATGCATCAACAGTGAAGGAGTGATTCAAACCCATTTTTGTATTTGTAACAGTACCTATGGCCCGGACGAGAAATCCAGCTATGTCCTCAACATTGGTGGGATACCGTGTCGCATAGTGATCCATTTTGTATTGCTTCCCTGATTGATCCCCGACGACGTCAAGGAGGATATTCACGGCTGAATCAGAGTTTTTCTGAGTGGGACCATATCTAAATGCATGTTATTATTTCGGATTGAGTTCAGGGTGGACGAAACTGACAATACTGGAACCCTGAGAATGGTAGTTTTGGCCCCAGAAACTGAAGAAACGGCTGATTCACCGTCCCGTTTCGATTTACCATACAGTTGGAGTGGGTTTGTCTGCGAGTCGGTTTCATATGGAGGGGAGGTACCGTCAAAGACATAATCTGAAGACAAGTCGGCACAAATTGGTCGAGATCGAGAAATGTCTCACCAGTGGATATGTAAATGAGCGTGAACCCGAGGTCGTGAGAGAGAGATGCGAGGTGACCGGGTACTTTCACGTTCAGCTGGGTACATCAGATGGTGTCACGAGGAAAGAGTTTGTTCCCTACTTGTTGGACCCCATGAGGATCCTGATGGTGAGATATACATGAGAAAGAAAAAACTTGTCTGAGAAGATCATGAACGCACTTTCTCCGCTACATCAGGGCGACGCTCCGCCGCACAATGGATAACATCTTATCAGACGAACCCGAGATAGTCAGGAATGGGAAAGGATTTGTGCAGAACTAACATTTGGGTTTTACCTCCCGCAGAGTGTCTTCGACGGCAGCCTGGTCTATTAGGTCAAGTTTCCGAAGTCCCTCTCGTGTTCTTGAATTGGCAAGACCAAGTACCAGATAGCCTGCCGCTTCGAATGCTTTGTGGATTGCCGAGCCAAGTGTTCCTGATGCTCCTGTTTGTCGTCAGAAATGATGCTCGGATTGATTATCCGTAGCTCACCAGTAATGACTATGTTTTCCGCTTGATGAGTTTCCAGTAAGCTCATTGAAGGCAAGGAAGTGTGGGAACAACAAACTACCTATCAATTTTTATCGATAAGTTGCTTTCCCAAATGGGATGCCTGATCTGTTCATCAGGCATCACACCCACACAGACGAAAACTAGGTCAATGATTCTGTAATAGGCACCGGCAAGCAAGCCTAAGCTCTTGTACCGCCCAAAATGCCAGTCATTTTTCGGTCATCTATCGGCAAGGCGTAAGAACAACAAGACCGGCACATTATTTTATTACGATATTTACAAGTGTATTTGTCTTTTGAATTAAAATAGGCAAACACTAAAATAGAGAAACGCTCCTAATTTCTGCATAACTAATGTCAAGCATGTGAAGAGTCAATGTTTACAGAAGAGTGCACAATTGAGGTGGTTCTTAATCATGATGCGAAGGAAGAGTGGTGACTTCCAGTAAGTAGTTTGAGAAGATTGGTGACTTCAAATTTTCTCAGATTGGTTTGTGCCGAGATGCCAAGCATGAGTTTCCCCATGTCGTGGTCTCGTCTTCCTTAATTTCTCCTTTTTTGGTTGGACAGCTACATATCATATTAAGATGTTCTTGCTACATCCTAGTGTAATGATGAATGCAGTCTTCCCAGATATTCCACGACTGTGAGAATCTAATCACAGCTCTCGTCATAGTAAAAGGCGTCTTCAGGGTGAAAGAGGTGAATACATTTTTTTTGTTTTTACAATAGTAGTCAACATGATCGAGTGTGACAATGTGATATCGCGTCTGGGACTCAAACTTATAGCACTGTACGTGCACTACACTCTTTAAATTTTTCTAGAGTGTTCCGTGTTTTTATATACCGTTGAGCTTACAGTCTGTGCTGGGTATAGGTCTATGGGTACTTCAGCATCTTATACCTTCACTTTACCACCCAAGCCTAGCTGAGCTGTAAGGACTTCTTTTGTAACTAATGTCCCACTCAATAGCAATGTGCCTGGCTTCTTATGAACCACATAACGAAGAGATAAATAAACAAATAATTGGGTAGCTATTCAGTGGCTATTGAGTAGAACATTGAGTAGGACACTAGTCACGTAAAATTTGACAAACCTGTTCAACACAAAGCTTTGCAATTTACCAACCACCAACATGTCCCCAACCGGCAGGAGTTCGACAGGTGCTGAATCCGAAGACGAGGAGCGTGCAAGGATGATAGAGGAGTGGAGAGGGAAGAAGGCTGACATAGCTCGTGCCCGTGCAGAAGAGGACGCCCAACTCGCTCAGGCCAAGGAGTGGTTGGCTGAGAAGGCCAAGCAACGTGAGGAAGAGGAGAAGAAGCAAAGAGATGAGGAGGAAAAGAGGGCCAAAGAGGAGGCAGAGCGAAAGGAGCGACAAACACAGGATAGAAATACACTAGAGATGTCTAATTGCATCAGAATTTCGGTGGCAGCAGAGGAACGAAGGAAACACAAGCAGACGATGGATGAGTTTGAGAGTGTGAATACCAAGAACGTGCGCGAATGGAAAAGTCCAGCTGTGAAGATGGGTGGAGAAAGAATATGCGAGAGACGTATCCAGAAAGACATAAAGTGCGTACCGCACGAAACAAGGTAATTCACTCTTTTTTAAAAAAATATTCATTGTGTTAGCCACATCACTGCCTGCGCAGAGTGCAACCCAAAAAAGCAGCGCTGCGTCCTGGCTGTCGACGGGAGCAAACCGCCAACACCAAACAATATTTTTTTCCAGCGACTCCCCTGATAGATTGAGGCAAATCAACACAAAATTGGAAGCATTGGAACACCATCAATTAAAGACTCAAAGGATCCTCCTCGACATCAAGCGGTTGAGCGGTTGACAGATGAGAACTCGGAGCAATTGAACATGATGATTCGAGAGCTACAAGTCCTCAAAAGGCGCAAACATGGGAAATCCAGAAAGAAGATTAAGACCAATCATACGATGCTCCAACGAAGGTGAAGATGCGCGAAGAATTTCGATCGGCAGCTTAGAAATGGGAAGGGATGCACTTCGCTGGAGAGAAAGTTGCCATCCATTGATTTTTGCCCAAAGACAGTCCAATTATCGGAAACAGGGTACTACCTGGTGATAAGCGTGAATCTGTAAGCCTTTGAGCATGACTCCCGTTGGCTGAGAGCATTGAACAAATTATATATGCATGACTGCCAGTGATAATTGATGAGACTCGCGTTATTCCTAGCCATTCACGGTATATCATCCGAATGCAAAACTAAAACATGTGACGATTCTTTCCGTCCATCACCATCCCTCCCAGGAATTCACTCCCTTGAGGTGCATACTGTACTATACGGAACATCTATCATTGATACTGCCCCTTTTCCTTTATCACTAGTCGCTTCTGGGAGTGGTATCTTTTTAACACTATTTATGATGGTGATGATGTGAGCTGTGTTACCTGTCATCTCACCCCGCTGTGTATGAGGTCCAACAATACCCACCATAACCTACGTGCATAACAGTCCCACTACGATCAGTTGGGGCCCGGTTCACCTGCTAAGCCACTTCCACGCCCAGGACACCAATACGGAAGGGATCCAAGTCCCAAAACAGGGGGCAGGTTTACCTCTACCTCTGCCCGCCCACCATATAGGGAGTCATGCTTGGACATAGACAATCAGACCTAGAAGTACAAGTGGTTCAATGGAATTAGTTGTACGGATAAGCCTAACGTAAGTTGGTAAGGAGGGCATGAGATTCGGGGGAGTGGAGTTTGTGGAGTTAAAGGGCATTACTTGGAGTGCCTGTCATTAACCCTCTAAGTTTCTCATCGCTCTATAGTACCTTAAGTCCTCACGGGCTCGCTAGATTTGTGCCACACCGATACCAACTCTCGAGCTGGAGCACAAGTATGCTATGAGCCCATGTGTGGCTGCCGCATGTCGATCAAGTTATAGCCCTTAGTGCTAGTTTGTTGCGGGATAATGCTAAATCCGACATAACGTGATACAGTGTGACATTGTGACATCACGTCTGGGACTTACAAAATGTTCCAGAGCGTTTTGAATTATATACCGCAGCAAGAAATCAGGTGCCAGGTGCTGGGATGTGGTGGGTGAGATACATAATGATACACTACTACACCCGAGCTACAGGCGTGGTCTACCACAAATTAGGTATAGATGTTTTCTAGATTGGAAGTAGCTCAGTTTATGTCTGGTACCTTGCATTGTTTGTAACAAACATATGCCTTTAAAAAGCGGTTCGTACGACGAACTTCGCTGATGTTCACTCGACTCTCAATAGCCTCTATCTTTTGCGCGTCTCTCGTTGTGGCTACATCTACGCTGCCTGTCAAGCTCGATGGTGCAACTGTAAATGGCAAGAGCTCGGGCTCTGTGCAAGAATTCCTGGGTATCCCGTTTACTCAACCTCCGTGAATATATTTCCATTCGATTGGAACTGATAGATTCACTTATATTTTATTAACATAGTGTGGGCAACCTACGATTTCGACTTCCTCAACCTATTTCTGCCTACAACGGGTCCATTGATGCGACTAGTTATGGACCAGCGTGTCCACAACAGAAATTTATTTTGCCGTATCTTCAAGGTCTTCCAGCTGAAATCGTGAATTACCTTGTCAACGGAGTATATAAGGTTGTTGTACCTGATAACGAAGACTGTGAGATCATTCTGGACTATATACACTTACTTAGTACTGAGTACGAAAGGTTTGACTATTAATGTCGTGAAGCCCACATCTGCAACACCGACCTCAAAGTTGCCTGTGGTGGCGGTAAGTACAATAATGTTTCATGATGTATGCCGGCGACTGATAAAGAAAGTAGTGGATTTTTGGTGGTCAGTGACTGGCTTGAAGGGATATTTGCATGTCGACCTCTTAGCTTATTTCTTATTAAGGGGGTTTTCAATTTGGTGGGACATCTACGTAGGTTCCTCTCTTGTCGAGTACTGAAGCGTATTGACGCGTATTCGTCATTAGATATGATGGAAGCGGGATTGTCTCAAGGTCTATGGACATGGGTGAGCCAATCATCTTCGTGAGCATGAACTACCGGTGAGGACCATCCTTGGGATCAGAACTCGATATCTGGCTGATGAGAATGTAGGGTTACAGGTAAAGATTATTGGAATTCCATGTTTTTGTCTGAACACATCTGTAGGTTTCGGTTTCTTGGCCAGCAAAGAGGTCAAAGAAGCCGGAGTTGGGAATCTTGGTCTTCAGGATCGTGAGCCGATCTACTTTCCTCTGCATTCGACCACTGTAATAAACGGGTCGTAGAGCGAGAGGCACTACGATGGATACAGAAATATATTGCTGCATTTGGAGGTGATCCATCGAAAGTGACAATGTAAGGCATCGAGCACATTTACTGGCATTACTAACCATAGCCGATTTAGCTGGGGTCAATCCGCAGGAGCAATTTCAGTCTCCTTTCATATGATCGCCAACAACGGCAACGCTGAAGGTCTCTTTCGCGGTGCCATCATGGAATCTGGTCCTCCCGTCCCTGTCGGCCGTATTGAGAAGGGTCAAGGATTTTACGATAACATAGTGAAGGATACTGGATGCTCTGGATCCACCGATACATTACAGTGCTTGCGGGAGGTGGATTATGATACGTTAAAAGCTGCTATCGATGCTACCCCTGGCGTCTTTAATTACCCGGTATGCATCTGCAAAGTAGCAGTGGAAAATCTTCGGGATGATAACGATGGCTAGGCGCTGCATCTGACTTGGCCGCCTAGAGCTGATGGCGTTTTCATCACTGATAACCCCCAGCGTCTTGTACAGGATGGAAAAGTTGCGAATATTCCTTACATTACAGGTGAGCTGAAGCTTGAACCCACCCACCGTTCGCATTTGCTAACGGCTACTAGGCAATTGCGATGACGAAGGGACATTGTTTTCCCTATCTTCACTCAACGTGACGTGAGTATAATCCTCGGTTTCCCAGGACAAAAAACGAGCTTCATTCGCACAGTACCGATGCACAAGCTGTAGATTACTTTCAGAATGTATTCATTCCAGGATCAAACGATGATCAAATAAGCCAGCTTTCTGCCCTCTACCCTGCGGACATTACAGTAGGCTCGCCATACGACACAGGACCCTTCAACGCCATCACCCCTCAATTCAAACGTATTGCCTCTGTACAAGGAGACGGTGGTTTCCATGCTCCAAGACGTTGGCTTTTGAATAATACATCGGGAAAGCAGAATATCTGGGTCTTCTGTAAGTGGACCATATTCGAGTAAGGGAATGCGAAATTGATGGATATGTTGCAGTGAGCAAGCGTTTTAAATGGGTGCCTATTCTTGGTTCAGTCAGTTCATTTGACACCTATGTACTAACGAGTTTTGATTCACACTCAAAATAGTTTCACGGAACGGACCTCCTGGACTCCTTCTTCGTCGGTCAAGAACTGAGAGACTATGTAATCCATTTCGTAAACAAATTGGATCCTAACGGCGGAGGTGTCTTCGATTTCAATTGGCCGCAGTATACAACAGATAACCCGAAACAACTCATCTTCCTGGATGGGTTGATCCCTCAGGTGATTGGAGAAGATACTTATCGGCAAGAACCAATGGATTACTTTAACGAGTTGTTGTTGAACGTGCCTATTTGATAGGTTTGCAAGCTAACATGTAGGTATTTCCAGAAGCAGCCAAGATATGACTAGAAATAGAATATCGGAAGTAAACAACAATCGGAGACCTATTTTTGTATTACTGCAGATATTAATACAGTCACAATGAATAGGCGAGTCTTAACGACTCAAGGATCAATCACATCACCTATTGATAACAGTTTCTCGATGAGAGTCCCGTTGTCGTCTACCTTAACTTTGAAAACATAACTTTCCCAATTAATGTGCAACTATAGCTCACGTCTATTAGGTGAATACAGAGTTACTGGGGAACATCTGTTCTCGTTTTCTCTAATCTGAGAAAAACTTACTAGGTCAAACACGGTTAATGCTTGGGAAGAGGAGAAAAAGACAGGAAGACTCATCGAGTGGCATGTAACTATTCAGATAAAAAGGTCAACACCGCAGTCAATCTTTTGTCCTCATAATGAGGAGGATCAAACAATTATGGAAAAAATAGATGCAATTGTTCTGATATACATGGCTCTTGTTCAGATAGTTCACAATCTGCTAAGGGTACACAAACCAATCAATCCAAAGCAAACCCTTCAAAATCTAGGTATCCTTCTTCCACGGACATCTTTCTTACTACCAGAACTTCAACAATCAATTTTGTATGAGGTTCCTCACCATGTACTTTGGTATTCACTTCGACCGGGGAAATCGACATACCTCTGTCTGCCCTGAATCTACGGTCATCGTCATGATTAGGATCAAGGATTCTGGTCGTGATGGTGGTATTTGTAGTGAATATAGGTGCAGAAGCAGGGCAGTTCGTATTAGTATTGGTCAAAGATGTGACAGTTGACTCTTGAACTCCAATGGTAGTCAACCCAACGCTGGCTTGAAGTTCTTCAATTGCTTCACTGACTGTCTCAGCTTCCACTTGGACGTCTCGGATGTTTTGGCCAGAAATAATATGACTCTCAGAGGGTGATTTCTCGCTATATGACTCGTGTACAGTCGTCCCGAGTAGAGCTTGTTTTCTCTCTTCGCGCCTTTTATCCCTCGCCTGTTTCCTTGTCAGGGATTTACTTGTT
>Ga0153937_1000245_pt1 | contig 19449 bp, 15 predicted proteins | sample TSNY021MetaG_FD_104680 | JGI IMG/M metagenome (GOLD analysis project Ga0153937, IMG submission 104680) | Attine ant fungus gardens microbial communities from New York, USA - TSNY021 MetaG | ecosystem: Host-associated > Fungi > Mycelium > Unclassified | place: USA: New York, Robert Murphy County... | reverse complement strand
CAATGAATGTTTCACGAGGATCGTCCCATAGCATCAGGATCATGATCTGTGACATCAAAACTTTGTTGCAAGGTGAAGCACACCCTGATAAGTAGTAGTCCAGGGCCACCTTAAAAGGCTACAAGCATTGATCGAACTTTCAAATTTTGCGATGAGAATTTTTTCATTGCTCGAGTCATCAGTGAAGCAGGAACACGATATAAAACAGAAGGCTAAGGTGTGAGAGGTCTTCCAAATATGAATTTAATGAGGGAGCGCAAGTAGCCGCTATCCGGCGCCAGATATATGTCCAAATAGTGTATGAAAGAGATTCAAGAACCTTGAGGAGCTTCCTTGAAAGAAATAACCTAAATCACGATAAGGGCTACGATCTAGCTGCAGGCAATGAGGACTTACCTGCTCTTGGCCAACAGCAGACACACAAGTAACGAGAAGCTCCTTTCCAGATTCAAATTCTGATTGAATTTGTATACCGAGATCGCCCTCAGGTAGCCGAATATCCTCTTTCGTGCTGCCATCTGGGGTCATGAGGGTGAGAAAATCAACCGTAATGTCGACCTGAGCCACAGTTTGAGAGTCTCTTATAATATATGGGGAACAATGTACGCACGAGCGGGTATTCACAACGTGTCACAATAGGAACCTCCATGTTATGGGTAGAAGGAGACATATCTTCCTGGATTGACATTCAGTTCTCAGTTCGAGACCAATTGAAAAAAATTACTAACATATTTTTTACCGGTAAAAATCTAAAGAAGAGTAAGCAGAAAATCAGGGGAATCATGAAGGAAAGCTGACGTCTTGGCCGACCAAATTGACTTTAGCATGGCCGTGCTTGCCGGTTTTTGAGGTGCTCATCTCAACAATCTTGCATGGGTGGTCTATGAGAGCAATTAGTGGTGAAGAAAAGGGGATATTCAATAGAGAAACATACTCTTGAGCATAACGAAGCCGTTTTTACGGAGAGCAGAACATTGTACAGGGATAGTGTGAGAAGCTCCGGCGCCAGCCTAGGAATAAATCAGGGCGTTTCCATAGCTGAATAGCACAAAAAATACCTGATCAAAGTTCTGCTCGTCGTCGGACATGACGAACAGTCTAGATTGTGAAGATGGAGGGGTGAGAAAGAAAGGGGTTTGATTAGATATTCCCTAAATTTTCAGATTTCAAGGTCCGCTATCGAGTTCATCGATCATTGCCATTTTTGGTCTTCCCTTCACGCCGATAACTAGCTAGTAGAATTTGCAAAATTTGCGATAGAAAGACAAAGCGTAAACATGGACTGAACTTCCACGGCTGTCATGAGCCCGAGTCGTTGAAGGACTGGCAATGCCTGACCCGAGTACCCCCTCCTCGGACAAGACGTTCCAGAGTGCCGAGTGCCGACCCGCACACCTTGAACAGATGGGGTGTCAATGTCACCGATGTTGCCGGCGTTGGCAGGCAAATCCTGAAGGTTGTTGACTTTGCAGTAGACCCTTGATTGAACTAATCACAATGTTTATCTAACTACAATCTGGCACTGCCACTCTCTAACGCTTGTACAGAATCCTGAACATGCATCCTTTTGGAGGCATACAGATATGCCCGCGGTGCTCAAAAGCTGTCTATGCTGCAGAACAGGTGTGTCGGCTGTTTTGGCCCTATCTCAACGCTGTCTACATCGTTCCTCCAGGTCATGGGTCCTGGCCGCAAGGTACGACTCCCTATTCTGTTACTCTCTCAGTGTTTCATCGTCCTGCCTACAGCTCTATCACAAGGTATCATCTTCCCAGTTCCTACCAGTTCTAGCAACTTATTGGACCCAGCCATGCCTATCTTGTATGACCTGCAGGAAGCGTCTCGACTCCTATATGCTTGTTGAACACAATCAAGAAGTAAGCGCCCCTTGATCAATGACCCAGCTCTTCTCACTGACGATACAATTCAGCCCTACTGGTAAAAACTGTTCCTTAAACATCACCAGTGCAATCATCTTATCGCTGTTCTCCTAGCAAGCTATGCTACGCAAGGAACTTCAGCACGCGCGATCTTCGCCAAGCCAATCTCCCTGTTAGGGAAACATCTACCTCACCAATATCGTCATCTCCTCCAGGAACTTCTGATAGTCTGCACAGTGTTCCGTCTCCACTGCCTCGCGTGGCCTCCCCCGTTCGACCACCTAGCATTACCACGGTCCAGCTTCCGAGACTGAAACCTACCCATTCTCTCAATAGTCCTACTTCATCCTCCTTTCCCCAAAATTCTCGCTCCTATTTTGACAAAGTCAAGAAACACCAGTCTGCCACTTTGGGCGCTCAGCCCAACCCTCTGCTTGAACAAGAAGAGGCAAGAGATCAAGTTGCACCTTTGACTCAGCCATCTTCTGCACGGCCGAACTCTTCTGTACCTCAGCTTCCCAACCGCCCAACACACCGGTCATCAAACTCCGCCAGTGCTCTCTCTAATATTAGATCATTCCAACCTGAAACTAAAAACTCCTCAATCCCATCTCCGACTTGCTCGAACCTTGGAAGGAGTGGTAATACTACATCTGCAGCGCTCAACCTCCTGGGCAATGAAGGCATTCACACACCGCCTCAAATGTCCACAGGAACACGGTATGGTGTTGCCCTTGGGGGTACGATAACGATTGATACGACGAAAACATCGGCAGTATCATCAACACGCAAATGGAATGTTGAGACGCCTATCTGCCCGAAATGTTCCAACCGAGTTTATTTTGCTGAGCAGGTGAACTATATCACAACACATTCTTTCACCTATTCAATTGAATCTTTCTTCATAGGTGAAGGCTGTGGGTAAAACCTGGCACAAGATTTGTCTCCGGTGTCAGGAGTGCAATACATTGCTAGATTCAAATAGACTCCGCGATCACGATGGCATACCTTTTTGCGTGAGATGTCATGGGAAGGTACGATCGTTAATCACAACATGAAAGAAAGGCACTGATTTTGGGCTGTAGCTTCATGGGCCTCGAGGGGGCGGATATGCGCTTCTCGGCAAAGCCGGTGGTTGAACGCATCCGAGGTCAGCAGGAGCCACCATATCGTGCTCGCTTCCGGTGTTGAATCTATGCTGGGCGTTCTTGGCTGGGCAAGGCACGACTAATCTTGACTCGAGTCTACCTATTCTTGTTTGAACTCTTGTTACGGACTAGTACCAAATTAAACCATTTTCTGTGAACGAGCGCGAGATGATACATTCAGATGATCAAAAAAGTAGCTCATCTGTTTCGTCTATACAAGTTTCATTAATCATCTATGGGAAACTGGAATGAGTCAAGTCTCGTACACATGCATTTCAGCGCCACATCCAAAGTTGAGCGCCGGATTCTGACTAGGGATGCTCCACTTACATCTAATCACTGGCTTATTCACCATCCGTGTATATCATCAATACGTCTCGATAACGATTAGGAATCTTTACAACGCCTGGCTTTGTAAATTTTGTCCGAAGTCACTATCGATACGGCTCTCTCACTGCTCTCTCACTGCCTCACTCTCATCAAATTCATCAGAACCTCATTGCAGCCACAATAGATCAATTTTAACTATGGCTAACCTTATCTAGTTCATGCATTGTATGAACTAAATATAGCTCTCGAACTCGCTTGACAATATCCGACGAGTCAGGCGTCCCCCTTCCCCCTCCCTTTCAAAGGAGTTCTCTATCACTCTTACAAAAGACCAGTTCTTTTACCGCATCGGCACACAGCACCAAAATGTGTAATTTTGGCCCTCTACTTAATTCCAGAACCCGAGTAAAGTAATTCACTTTGGACGCTGAAGACAAATCGAAACCAAGCTTTTTATTTGTATTCTTAACGTGGTTTGGTTCGACAACGTAATTCGAGTCTGAATTGTACAAGGCTAAATTGTACGAAATCTCATTTGTGGATGAACATCAATCTCTATCAAGAACAGGGGAAAAAATCCCAAGGTGTAATCAGGGAGATATCAAACGTGAATAACGAGCTTTTCTTCTTCCACCCTCCATTCCGCAAAAGCAGCATCTACATCAAAATCTCTTTGCCGTTTGAGGAGGAGCGTTGTATTAGGCTCTTTCATCGTTTTGCCTTCATCTGATCTATAATTGCCTAGCGCACTGACACCTGGAACACTCGCCACAATTTCTGCGTCGGATAGGTTCAAATCTATATCCAAGCTCAACGGTGGCGTACTGGCAGACCCTGGGACACGTAACGCGAGGCTTCGAGGCTCGATGTCGAGCGTAGCATTCCTGATAGCATCATAGGGTGTCTAATCCAGAATCAGCCTTTTCTTTTTTCCTCGCTGACCCTAGCCAGAAGCATATATATGAACCTCTTTCGAAACATCGACAACAACTAATAGCTGTTCTTCTCCCTCTTTCCTCCAATTCCATGCCGGCTTTTTGGGTTCTTGCGTAACGAGCCGTCGCGTCGAAGCGAGCGCATCATTGGCAACGCTGGTAGCTACCTCACTAGAACGGCCTGCTCCACTGATCTTTAAGATGCCCTTCGGTTTCGGTGCTATTGGTACGGATTTTTCGTCTTCTTTGTCTCTACCTCTAGAAGTATCAATCTCCTCAATTAATCGAGGTCCTTCTCGAATATCGCTATCTCGTTTCTCATGCCGTCCAGTGGCGAGCCATTCGGGTACCCACACTTTCCTAGGCTCTAATTTTCCTTTAGAGGTTATATTGGGGGTGCCGATGTGTCTCGATAGGATAAACGTGGTTTGAGCCTCGATCCTTTGTAAAGCGAGTTCTAGAAACAGACCAGGACATCAGTATTATTGTTTGCAATATCTGAACATCAAAGATGAGTGAAAGCATGTGGAACTGCGAAGCAGCGAAAGATGACTGGTTCGCTACTCAACAAACCAGCTCAGGAACCTCAATCCAAATCTGGTTTCTTGCCAGGCAGCATGAAAGCGTGGATAGAAGACGAGGTGGATTTGCTAGAGTCAATCAAGGACGAACGTGCTAGTCTCCCAGACGACTGTCAAGTATCGTTTGTATAGAAGATACTGAGACGTCGAGGACTAGTCAAGAGCTGGAGTAGATAAAATTCAAGGTAGCCAGAGAAACATAGATACTCGTAGGCACTGTCGAGAACAAAAGATAGGCAAGAATAAGATAAAATCGGTAGGAGAACGATGAGGGTGAAACGGAATGAGAAGCATGACTGGGATCAGATCATTACGCAAAGAAGAAGTACCGTACGTGAGGATGATCAACTAGCCCTTTACTAAAAGTGGACTTGGTACTTCTGGTACTCATAGACAATTAAAACATTGCGATATTCGGATCAATAAGAGAAAGAATAGCCGAGTCAACACCCCATTGACATCATTCTAGCCGGGCGACTAAACAGGGTTTTGGTAAGCAAAGACTTTGGGAGATCTCTGTTGTCATGCATCTTATCAATTGTGAAAATTATGCTTCAGAGACCCACAGCAGATGTTGCAAATAAGTGAGAGACGCAGGTTCACCGACAACACGTATTACCAGCACCACGTAAGGAAGAATGATGTACCAACAATAGCCGGGCATTGAGGCTTTCACGACCCATAGTTACTGCAAGAATAGAACACATACGTTGGTGATCGGTGACTTAGACTATAGATATCAGATCACCAACGCCGCTCCATATACGAAACATATGACCCAGTCATCCGAATGAGGAATCAATCAAAAGGAAAAAGGCAAGGGACGGAAATGGTGCGCGATACCGCAAGGGGCGGACGGGAGAAGACGAATAAGGGTTTCTATTTCCAAGACGAATGCCATAGAGCAATCCGGGCCACGGTGATGAGGATCCACTCACTGCGGAGGTTGATACCTCCGGCCGCTCAAGAGTTAAATTAAAGTTTGGAGAGCAAGAGGCTAGCAGATATTGGCTGGCGTTGGGTTCCATTGGATTCCACTCGGGGAGATTCACTGCATCCAATAGAAAAAAATAAGAGCAGCTCACCTACGATAAACAATTTGTATTCAGAGTTGCTGAGGACACGAGATTTAACCGTTTGATTGTAAATGCAATCGAAGACGAGGGCAGGGTTTCCAGCTGTGAGGAACAATCATGCCAGATGCTGATCAGCAAAGATCAGGGATATGAATGAGCTGAAACCGGTGCCAACGGACGAGGCAAGACGAGTCCGAGGAGAACAGAACCAACCTTTATCCTTGTCCTCCCTGGGCTGGGAGACGACGACAGGGACATAATATGAATCCTCTGTGCCACGTTGGTGCGCGCTCAGGGCTTGAGTGATTGTCTGATCGTCGGCAGGAGGAGGGGGAGGGACGTTCCTGTCGTAACAGATATTGATGAATACCTTTCTGCCTGCCGGGACGGGAGATGGCTCAGGATTCAGGACAGATGACTTGACACAGAAACCTGGGGTCGGAGTGAGGTCGACGTAGGCCATCTGCGATCACATGACATGGAAATCCAGATCAGAGACATCAATCAGCTGGTTCAGTTCAAGATCTGCAGATCCCACCACTGCCGACGCAAAAGTTCAATGGCTCAGCAGCCTATAAAGCCTGCCACAAGATTCAGGTTTCGTCAGTGTTCCCCTTCCTCTCCTCTCCTCCTTTCACCTAGTTTCTCCCCCAGCTATCCCAGAAAACAACATGCAGACTGTTGCTGACTTCCAGGACACCCGCGTTCTTGGTGTACGTTTTCTTTCCAGCTCTCTCTCCCGGCACCCGTCAATGATTATCCTGTAGTACGACCCTCTGGTCCAGCCTGCACTCCTGCGGCATGAGACTCAGCTCTCTGCTGCTTCCCAAAAGACCATCGCGACGGGTCGCTATAATGCCGCAAGGATCATCGCAGGCCACGATGACCGCCTTCTGGTCATTGTTGGTCCCTGTTCAATCCACTCCACCGAGCAGGCTATTGAATACGCCCAGCTCTTGAAGACCAAGATTCCAAATCTTCCCAACTTGGAAATCGTTATGCGTGCTTACTTGTAGGCTTCGTCCTCTCTTCGCTGATCATTGCATCATCCTGACTGCTTTCTTCAAGCGAAAAACCTCGTACCACCGTCGGCTGGAAGGGACTCATCAACGATCCCGATATAGATGGCAGTTTCCAGATCAACAAGGGTCTTCGTACCGCTCGCAGGCTGCTCTGTGATCTCACTGATCTCGGTATCCCTGTTGGCTGTGAACTCCTCGATACTATTTCACCTCAATACATCGCCGACTGTAGGGCTCCCCTTGGTTTTCATTGAGCAGTCCAGCTCATCCCTCTAACAGGTATCTCCTGGGGTGCCATCGGTGCTCGCACAACAGAATCTCAGCTCCACCGTGAACTTGCTTCTGGTGTCTCCTTCCCCATTGGCTTCAAGAACGGAACCGACGGCAGTGTCGGTGTCGCCATTGATGCCATGCACTCTGCGTCCAATCCACATGCCTTTATGGGCGTTACGGAACAGGGCCTTGCTGCCATTGTCAAGACCCGTGGTAACGCAGATGTGCACGTCATTCTTCGGGGCGGTACCAAGGGTCCCAACTTCAAAGCTGATGCTGTCAAAGCCGCCGCTGAGACCATTGAGAAGAAGCGTGGATGGGCATCCATCATGGTTGACTGTTCTCGTATGCTTTTTTTGATCATCAACATTGATGCCTCGCTAATGCCTCTTTTCAGATGGAAACTCACAGAAAAACCACAACAACCAACCTCTCGTTGTTGATGACCTTTGCAACCAACTTGCTACCGGCAATCGTAACATCACAGGTGTCATGATTGAGTCGAACATCAATGCTGGAAGGCAGGATGTCCCTGATGCCGGTCCCAGCGCACTCAAATATGGTGTCAGCATTACCGACGCTTGTGTTGACTGGCAGTCAACCGTTAGTATGCTCGAAAATTTAAATGAGGTGAGTTTTTGATTATTGGGTCCGCTTTTCTCCGAATTTGCTCAACATTACATAGGCTGTTGATAAGCGCCGCCAAGCTTTGACTGAGCAGGGCTTTGCTTCCTCGTGAACACTTCCTTTACATATCTTTCCATCATCGTAGATGTCTTGTTACACTTTCTCCTACTTACCCAATAGCTTGTCTACTAATACCAGCGTAAAGAGAAGAGGATAGTATCTTTACTATATCTTCCCTAGAGTCCGGAATTGCTCTGTATAACATCGGATTGTAATTACCTGTCCTAAAAACCTGTCTGTGCTGTGAACCAACCTCTTGAGTCATAATGAGTCACTGAATAGAACAGCCGGAAGACTGCAGGAATCAAGCTCGATGAAGTGACGACCAAACAGGTAGTTGCTTGTTCATCATTCGAAGACCACGTGGCCGCCAAAAAAACAATGTTCAAACAATGTTAGGTGGCTGTGGCAGATTAAGGCACATCAGTTTCTGCGTTCAATGCTGAGGACCGGCGTACCGACTGCGTGGACTCGATCCAACCGTGGATCAGGCATATGAAATAACCATCTTGTTTCAAGCAAGTCTTGGTCAGGCATGACACAATCTGCATCATGACTCGTCAATGCAACGTTTCTTGACACACCTATTCGGCATAAGTCATTCAGGAAGATGGTTGCTGTATTTTATAGATCTTAAAGGGTTCTGATCGCACTTTGAGATGGTGAATTGACCCTTCACGCTGAAAACATGATGTCTTGCGAGTGAATCAAGCGATGGCGAGGGGGCTTGTATTTAGCTCCCTACCATAAGGGCTTGGAATAGAATGTGAAGCTCGTGTTTGACTGGAAAGCTGATTCCCTTACCTCATCCCCTCGAAAAAAGAACAGGTTTCATAGGGTTTCGTTTACAATTGTAGGACTAGTTTCAAGGCTACCCCAATTTAGTATCATTCCGAGCGCATCACATCACGTCGAAGAAAAAGCACTTATTGTTCTAATTATATCACGCTGACCACCACATCTATTTGGTTGCTCCTCATATCTGTAAACCATCGGACCTTTTCTGTTTTAATTTAATTTTAATTTTTACTTTACAGGATTAACGACTTTGGATTGTTTGGATTTCTACCTTCCCTCAGTTCACATCAGTCTCTCTAGTGTACCCAACCAACTGTGCCGGTCAGCATAAACATTTCAGCTACTCATCAGGTCATTTCAAGCATCCATTTGCAACTGAACCATCCAGAGTCAGGGGGTGAAGTGCGAATGTCAATGTAGATGCATAGGGTTAAAACTTTTCAAGAGTCGTTGATGACTCCTTAAACCATTTCCGTACATCCCTAGGTTGTATATATCTAACCTTTGCACGCTAGGAAATGACCCTCGAAATGCTTACGACAACACTTTAGTCTCTCACAGAAAACCATCGAAAGATTAAATTCATTGATCAGTCTCGATTATTTTTTTTAAACAAGTTGGGCGCTAACAGGGCTCAAAGTATTGCAAATCGAGACCTTGATACAATAGTGGAGTCGGGCCCCTTTATCAAATGCTTCCTAGTGCAACATCTGCCTCCAAAACTGTTTTGCATTCAACCAGTGAGGCTTTTCTGCCATTTTGCTCTGATGCTGAATCTTATCTGCTTCTGATACTATTTCGGCTTTCATACATTTTGTTAATCATATCCATCATATTAGGCTGTATGATTGGGCCAAATTTCTGTTCCAACACTCTCATCAGATAGAGATCTGCCTTCGACCAGCTCACAGTCCGTTGGAGGAGCAATGATGCTGAAATGATCGACCTCATTCTCGTCATGTCATGAACCCAAAGCGCTTCGTTTAATGATCACATTCGCGTCGTCAGGCTCATCATAAAAGGCAGCTTTATTTCTTGTCCGAGAGTAACACAGTTGAATTTGATTCTTTATCCATGCCCCAAGCCTGAAAGATCTCGTCCAATGATTTCGCGCTCCATCCAGATCCAAACGCAGTAGTCATTCTAGTTCCAGTCGTATGCAACACTTCTTTAATCCCCATGTCTAGCAACACTGCATCATTTGTGCCTTCTGGTGGCGGCACGCCCAAGCACTGTTTACGGGCATCTTGAGCCAATTGCCTCAACACTGTGAGCAACGTTGAAACCGGTACACCGTTCCTCAAGAGATACCACCCCAGCTGACGCGTCACTCCAAGCCTCATATCATCATCAACATCAACCTCTGATGTCGACGACGTATCAGTCACACTCTCGCCTCTCGCGTACTGACCTAGTGCCCGTAGGAAAGCTTCCGATTCTCGTACTCTTTCCAATCTCCTATCTATAGCATACAGTGCACCAAGAACAGCTGTATCTCGAATCAGGGGCGGTCTTGGATTATTGTCCGCTCTCCCGCTGAACTTGCGATCATAAATCTTCGAATAGAAGTCCGCCGCAAATCGCAAATCCTGGAGTCGCAGATTGAAGTACCGACTTCGGGGATTCATCATCCGATACTGGTACAGCGTCAAATGAGACTGGAGCGTCTGCAGCTTATCCTGTAGGATACTATCTAACAATGCCGCGTGACAGTATTTGTGGAACAGCCGTTCCTTATCGGTAAACTCCTCGTCGTTTCCTCTAGCTAAATGATCCGCAAAGGCTAAGAATAAAACATCGTTCGAGAACGACGTGATAAATCCGGACAAGTCGCTCGCGGGATGTGTCTTTGTGTCTGTGAGCTGAGGGAAATCAAGAGTAGCTGGATCACCAGCAGAGGATCCTGATCGTGCAAACAAGCTCCGAGTTCCTTTCGGATCCTCTATATAACTCAAAAACGCGGTGCGTCGCTTGACATATAGGGTTTGGCTCTTCAGCAAGTTCTCCCTATGCCTCGGGATTTTTTCGGTGTCGATGTAGAAAGGCCAGTATCTCGGGGTGTCGACGCGTATCGAAGCTAGCTTATCCATGTCAGGTATCAGCGTTGGTGTTATCAGCGTCACCGAAACCTCCTTTTTCTGCTCCTCTTTTTCGTCTTCTTTGAACATGATCTTCACCGGTAGATAGACCACCTCCCCTGAGTCGACATCTCTAGCGATCAGGCATCTCGGTTCCACAGCCAAAGCCCATAGATGACGAAGTGCTTGCAAGTAACTCTTATTGTCTGAAGATATAGAGTGAAATCGCGGGAAGAACGCAGTGACGAGACAAGCAATGGCAGCATCCGATGTTCCAAGCGTGAACCGACCCGCACCAAGGAACAAGAGTCCCAATGCCATGTGCGTTGAGATATGAGCACCATACTTGATCCCTTGGTGATACCCGGATTGCTGAAATACTCCATACGCAAACCTCAGTCGTCTGAGACAACTGACCTCTCCAGTACCCGCCATAACCATACTAAGAGAGATAGATATTAAATTCAGTCCATCTCTCGCAGCCGAGCGTTTGATCCTAACGTCAAAAGCAGGCCCTTGAAGAAGAACCGTTATTACTCTGGTTGGTAAATGAAAGGAAGAGCGCGATTGAAACGTACCATTCGAATACGCCAATCGCGAAAACAAGTCGTAGTATCGCACAATGAGTAGATACGCTTCCTGCCTTGCTGTACCCGCATACTTCAACCCGATCACGAAACAACATCCTGCCAACAAATTGTAGTACGCCAACTCAATCGATTCATCAACAACCTTATGAAACTTGTTCCGCGCATCGATTGCCTTCCTTATACTCTCTGGTACCTGTCTCGCCAGCCAATCGTTTGTAGGTGCAATTTCATTCCACATGATCAAATTCCTTGTAATTGTCCTAATTGTCAAGAAACTCGGCTGAATAGAGTTAAGCGCAAGAATTGTATCAGGAATAGGGACTAAATCCGCGATATCCTGTCGTTCTGTTCGCAAATACATGAGTCCCAATGCGATCGTTGCTGCTGGTGAAGTGAGGTTGACATCGAACGACGGTCGCGCCTTCTGCTGCTGTTGAATCTTCTCCCCTCCAACACCAACACCCAATCCGGTGCCGCCACCGCCGCCGCCACTACCAATACTATTTCCACTACCACCTCCCAAAATTGGACGCGCATCACCATGAATCAACACGTTTAACCTCGAAAGTAACGCTGTATCTGCTGGAATTGTTGTTCCCTTACCCAACATGATCATCCCAAATGCCAGTGCTGCCGCATACGTATATGCCTCCCGGTGTTCATTACTAAGATCTGGTTGAACCAAGTCCTTCCTACTGACCTGATTCAAGCACACTTCTGCCATTCTCCTGTTCTTCGTCCCGAGATACAGCAATCCTACACCGCTCAATCCAGCAGCTTGCGTCATCAATGAGACATTCAGATCAATGGAAGGTGTGGGCAACAATGCGGGTGTATGCACAGCCAACAATTTCGTGACATGTTGGTCTGCACATCCCACATTGGCAGCAGATAACCCGAGCAATACTCCAATTGAAGTTAAGTCGTGCTTCGGCGTCAAATAACTGAACGTATGCCATGTCATCATATGCTTGAGGTGGCCCGTCAATCCAAGTCCAAGTAAATATCCTGCGTGCTCCGGAGAAAGTTCAGAGGGTTTATTGAATGCAATCCATGAACTCTCCACACCCGTTGCACTTGGTGAAATACGTAGACCAGCAGCAACGCCATTATGAAATTCTCCCCAATGAAGAGATTCAGTGGGAATTTTGCCGGTCTCTAGGGTAACAGTGATGTTTAAAGGTTGCAGGCGGGTCGTAAATTCAAGTTTGGGTATAGTATAGGCTTCGCGGGTGACGTTTGGAACCGAACCAAAAGTAAACATGGCTCGGCCATAAGGAAGTGCGAGGGTTCGCTCTGCTACACGTAGGGCATAGGCCTGATGCTCTTTGGTTTGATCGTGTTCGCTACGTTTTATGAGTTCCCAATAGGGAAACCTATTCAAGAAGGAACGACATACCTGAGATCAGGCCGTTCGGGCATTTTGATAGACGTTATAGTTGAAGATCGCAGTATCCGGGTCACCTCTTCCAGGCGCCTATCCTGTCCAAACCTAATACTTGTAAATGCCTCAAAATCTAATTCAACACCGGTGACAACATCTGTCTCTCCACCTCCAGCTGCTTTTGCAGCTGAAACAAGATGACCGACAGTTTGCCGAGGTTGGCCAGGACTCTGTCAACCAAAGATATTAGCAATCATATCATAAAATAAGATGAGAGAGACTACACTCACCAGAAAGTCCTTCCTCGACTTGATCCCATCTCTGTTGAATTGTTCAACCGTCTCGTCGGCCGACGAAGCAAGATCATTTCTCCCAATCGCCATATACGTTTGGAAAGGCCAAGCCGTCGGCGGATGTAATTGGCACGTTCTCGCAGCTTCTCTAATCGGCGCAGCAATCCCTAATGGCAGCTTATCCAAAACCTTATATCCTCTCTTCATCATATGCAACAGGATCGCTCTCTCCGCTCTCGTTCGTATCTCCGGAGTCTGGTCATCAGATAAATGTGTATAAACTTCAGACAAATCACGAATAATCAAAAGTGGGTCCCGTCTTCCATATTCATATGAAGCATTTGGTATACCGAATCCAGCTGCAATCTGGGAGGTATCATTCCATGGAAATTTCCAATCTGCATTGCTGAGTTTTCCGTAGAAGATGGCTGAGAAGTCAGGCGGCCAGACAGGGATTCTGTTATCAACGTGGGTTATTGCTGTGGGGTTGTGAATTGGCAAATTCAAGAGCAGTGAGCCCTTGGTTGCTAATCATAGAAGAAACGTCTGACGTACAACTTGCATTAGCCGTTGGCCATGCACCAGCTGGATCTGGTACCAGTCTCTGCCAATAATCTGCCCACTCCGGCCGAACCTCCAGTGCCAACCGACAAATCACAGGTACAAGCTTCATTAGATCTTCGAATCGAGTAACGATGAGACGAAGGTATTCTGCATATGTATGCAAAACGTAGAGCATAGGCGAAAGAAACTTTGAAAATTTCGTGCTATCCATTTGAATGATAGGCTTAAAAGACTTGATATCGGGCGGTCGACGCAATCTGAATAGTACAGGATCTTCTTTGAACTGCTCGTGCGAACTCGACTGTGCCAGTGACTCCCATGGATCATCTGATTGTGATACCAACTCGTTCTCGAGCTGAAATACAGTATAGATGGCGGTCGTCAAGCGGTCAAACTGTACACCTTCCACGGACGACAAACCTTTCTGACACCATCTGTTCAAAAAGTCACAATGGAGCAAAAAAGAAACGTCCGGCGTCAAACATTGCGCGAGAACAGCGAGACATTCGACTGTCAAAGGATCACTAGGGTTCAGGGGTAGATCAAGACGGGCTCGGTGACCATTAGCGAATGTCAGAGCAACCGAACATATTCCTACACGGACCACGTGGACGATGGGATCAGAGTGTCTGTTGGTCTCGACATCCATACTCAGATCGTCAGATGTAGAGGAGTTGGGGTGACTCTCAACAACCTCAATAGGTATTTCGCGGAGACCATGAGTGAAGAGAGTGAGCTCATGATCCGGTTTCAACACAAGCAGGTCCCAAACAAACTCTCGAGTGGCACGAATGGAGGTGATAGCAATGGCAGAAAACTGCGAAATATGTTTGACTTTTAATGTCTGGTCTTCTGCACAACAGACAGCGAGGACATGAGCAGTGTGGGATTTTGGAAGTAGTAGTGCTATCAATGAACGCTCTTGAACTCCATCGAACCGACCATCAAACGCTGAAAAGGTTATGTCGCGCCACGATTTCGCACTACGTTGATCAGCACACAGAAGGAGAAAGCAGAGAATAATTCACTCTTCTTCTGAAATTTCTTGGCTGTACAGTTTCTCCATCCAGTAGGTCGCTTTCATCCTTCCATGCTCGATAGGAATTTCGAGATCAGTGTCACTGTGATTTGCTGAGAACATGATCGCACTGTGTTCATTTTTCGACAAAGACATGCGGCGAGATTTTGCAGCAGCCGCTGAGGATGAACGTTGTGATGGACCACCCGAGACAAGCGATTGTAAAGTAGCTGTAGTGGAAAGCGAAGGGGCCATACGAGATAGTGGAGGCATGTCGGGGAGAGGAACGTCAAAGATATCTACAGTAGGTGATACTTCAGGTGAACGACGACTAGGAGATAAAGGATGGTGTAAGCGTCCTGCACCATCATAGATGGCCGATGTGCATCTGCTCCCTGTACTAAGTATCGATTGTCGGTTTTTTGAGTCACGCGGCTTATTTTGGTTGAGTGGGGCCGGGAGATCCTTCGGTTTGAGGTAAATGTATCGCCACACAGAGAACTTTCGCTGCTCAACGTCGACTGTGACCGTTAATTGAGCCTTGCAGTCTCTGCCTTGGCGAGTGGCAGTGACGACCATCTCTGAGGATGGAATTGATCTGAGAGGCCTAGTCGAGTTTGCATCTTCATCTTGTAGTTTGTCTGAATTGCCTGATACACCTATAATTCCTGCAGTCAGGCCTACAGCTGCGGCTTCGGCCAAAGGGCTAGTCATGGAAAACAAGGTTGGCAGGACGGCCTCTCCAGTGATCTCAGCCTCAACGAATTCGCTGGGTTCAAGTACACGTTGGATCATAACACCATGAGGAGACAGAGGCCATGCCTTGCGTACGATAAACGGCAGTGAAAACGAGTACTCCATCCCGTTTTGCAGAATGATCCTGCCTATGCTGCGAAGGAAAACAAAAATTGCAGGCACGAGGGTCCATTTGGATGCTCCCCGCAAAGCTGCTGCAGCCTGTGCCCGCGCAAAAGGACCGAAGGTAGGACGTTCCGAGGAAGGTTTTTCTGGTGCAGATGAAGTGGTTGGAGGTGTTGAAGATTCGACGACCTGTTCCAGCATGCCGAGGCATGCCCACTGGATTGTCTCACCCTCCTGGTCAAAGGACCATCTGCGACGAATAATGCCGCCCTGGCTCAGCACGACGACACTTGCATTCCATGCGAGCTCACGATCATCGTGCTGGGTGTCATGGTGGAATGTGGTCTGAATGGTAGACGAATTCTCTGTGTCTGATCCTCGCAAGGCAGAGCGAATGGATTTTAGGAGCTCAGACTCATTTGAGGGTGCGCTACACGAGGCATAATTGTCTTGTAAAAACTGAACAGCAGGACAAGTGTGGAGAGGCTGGAGAGCAAGTGTGATCATTGGTGTGAGCGTGACCATATAGAATATTCTCTTATAGCCGCTATCCATAGCAATGAGGTCGTCATTGACATGAAGCTGAAAAAATGACCTAGGCTACTTGTATAGCGGCAGGTTATTCACCTGTGTGGAGTACGACTACAGTGAATTCGGCCTCCGACTTCGACTCTACGGGACCGTTTTCAGCGTACCCTAACAGCAGTAGATCAACGAGAGTGACCCCTTTCTACAAGCTCTCTCGTGTCATTCAAAACAATAGTCAGGCGGGGTTATTATTAAAGAAATGATCTACGTGGACAATCCCATATCTGAGCACTGTACATAGGGTGAGGGTACTGGAGGCAAATGGACGGTGCGAGTGTTGTCATGGTCCAAGTCCTTCTCAAAAACCGCAAGAAACGGAGATTCATAGTATCTGATTACGTCGATCTGGCATTGGATATTACGCCTCCGAGGGAAATTCAAGGAGCTCTATATGAACAACGCTGACTGGATGTCTACTCCGTGTTTTACGTTTCACGTCAACTACGAACATCGTTTCCCGTTTACGTTGAACTGCCAGATCCTTAGAAGACAATGTCCAGAAACGCCTTGGGTTGTTCAAGGTATGTAATTACTTTCTTCTATAGTGGGGTGGCATCATATCTTCTCATCACGTTTATGTGTTGACGTCGAGTTAATGTATCCAGGGTGAATGCATCGCCAGCTGCATCCAATTTAACTCAAGCCTTGTCTCCAATTTGCGCAACGTAACAACTTCTTTCTGTCTCTTGCCCATCGTGCAAGCGAGAAGTATATTCAAGTTCTTCTATTGCCCACTTATACAGAGAGGTACTGTTTAACGGGGTATTAACTTCGAGAGAGGCATCAGTACCAGATTGATGGCACATAAATAGTCGAGGCATTTTTTTCCTCAGAAGTTGACGACTAAAGAACGTTCGACCAGACGTAAAAGGTTTCTCATCTTTTGGAATCCATCCCAACTTCCACAGATGGCTTGTCTCTCTACTTTCGGAAGAGGAGAGTTTCAGGAAAATTAGGGTAGATTAGGCTGTAATTAAGGCGAGGAGATACGTTCCCACTAAGGGCGCAGAGGTTCTCTAGTCATGGAGAATACTTCCATGATTCTGAAATTGCATGTTTATTGCCTTTGGTTACCCCAGTTATTGTACAATAGGACACCTACTCGTCTAAGATGTTCTCATACCGCCGACGACATCTGTCTCAGTCCCAGGACCCACCCAGCTTTGGGTTCCAAAGTCAAAGGAGCCCACCAGGAACCCACTAATGGACTGGGTACTCAATTTTCGCGCCACTGGTGAGCGCAATTGACGCATCTTGGACATGTATCAAAACATTGGTTGTAAATACAAATCAGCAACATACCGATAGACTATTTGAACATGAGTTTTCTGTGAACAGTGAGTGAACGTAGAGCACTCACAGGTAGTCATAGGTTCATCAGCAGACCGAATCTGAAGCTGGTAGAAATATGCTTGACCGTAGTTGCACTTGTCACAAGAAGCTAGAAGCGGTAAGATAGGTTGATTTCAAAGATGAAAAATCAGCCACAAACCCTGTGTCTGGTCTGCATGCGCCCACATTTCATCGCCACCGAGAACATCATCAACTTCTTTGCGTTTCAGCCTTGTTCTCGATGTCATCTAAAGGTTCGATTAGCGCCCGCCAGAGCAACACAAGAAAATCCACCTGTTTGGATATGGGAAACTCATAGGGACAGGTGTTGCAAGCCCATTTATTGTACCCCGTATCAGAAGATATGACGAGGAGATTTGCACAATTTGGGCAGAATAACATGGATCAAATCAGAGTTTGGCGGTCACAAGGCCGTTATCGCATCACGTTTATGTATCCGTATACCAGTACCCGTGTCCAAGTGCTATGAGCTGTATTGACTACTGCCGCAATGAAAACTCTCAAGCGTCTCCTCCACAAATCTATATCCAAAGCCCCACCCAAATGGACTCCAGCCCCTGAGGAATCTGTATGGTCCCCTCTCAGCACTTTTGAATGAAGCTCATATATCACCCTCCAGCATGTTCACGGAAAGCTGTTTGAGGCACCAGGAGAGGAGTACGAAGCCGCAGAACAGTTCTGTCAAAGACATCCTCCGTCTCTTCCTCGAACATTGCCATCACACGTCATCGATGAAATTTGTCGTTTCGGCGCAGCACTTTGGGGCTTCGAACACCCCACGCTCAAAAGGTTTTCAGGAACAATCACAGCTGCAGTTGACAACAGAAGAAACCCTGGCGTCATCAATGTTCAATCCAGAGCTAACTGCGGCGATGTCTGTCTAATGAGCAATTTACCCATCCTTGCTGGTCTCTACGACATCCGTGGCCAAAGCGGAGTCTATTATGAGATTATGATCAATCGCATGGAGGGAATAATTGCGATTGGTGCGCCGATTCCGCATTTCACATTCACAATCAACCTCAAACCGACTGCTGTCAGGCACGGCGTGTCGTCCCTATCCAGACTATCGTTTCCCAGGCTGGAACAGACTCAGCGCTGGGTTGCACTTAGACGATTTGCGCAAATTCTTTGAGGATCCAGACGGTGGACGTGACTACACTCCAGAACTTACACATATCGACCCAGGTGATACCATCGGATGTGCCTACGAGTTCGCAACTGGTGCACTATTCTATACTCACAATGGCCATCGTCTTCCGGTGGCGTTCTATGGACTCTACCTACCACGCCATGAATATGACGTCTTCGCTGCCGTTGGTGTCTCAGGTAAATGTGATTTTGATATCAATTTCGGAGGTGCTTCTTTCGTGTGGAAGCAAGGCAATGAGTGGGCATGGAAGGTTGAGGGACATGTCAATGGTAATATTGCAGAACTGCCAGGTCTTGGAGGCAACCATGAGCAGGACTTGCCTGCATATTCGTACTAGCTCTATTTTATGGCTATTTATTCATATGCTGATACATACAATATAATACAGTACTACTCTGACACTGCATAAATTAGATATATAATCTATATAACAGAAATATCAGTTGGGAGATCCTATTGTAAGGGTGACTGGAGTGGAGTGACTCCAGGAGAAACCTCAGTTACAATGAAAGTCCAGAGTACATTACAACTCACCTCCAGGAGAAACCTCAGAGAATAGGATAAGGCTCCTGGAGGGGTAGACTACACTATTTATACAAGACCCCTCATTACAGAATGTCCCAGCAGTCAGGGTCAGGAGTGAGCTAGCTAAACTAATTAGATGTTAGGTAATAATATGTAATTAGTACAGAGTCACTTTGACAAGGTTTTCACCTGGGCCTCCAGCCCAACCTAAATCCTCTACTAATTCTGAGTGGAGCTGATATTGTGTTATCTGTCAGCTTACTGTGCTCTCTTCCTACAACAGTCTGTATAACAGCATGTAGTGTTATTTGT
>Ga0153937_1000244_pt1 | contig 19478 bp, 8 predicted proteins | sample TSNY021MetaG_FD_104680 | JGI IMG/M metagenome (GOLD analysis project Ga0153937, IMG submission 104680) | Attine ant fungus gardens microbial communities from New York, USA - TSNY021 MetaG | ecosystem: Host-associated > Fungi > Mycelium > Unclassified | place: USA: New York, Robert Murphy County... | reverse complement strand
TATGTGTGGTGCCTGCCGTTCCGGGGAGCTTCATTATCGCATCTGCAACTATGTCCAATTTGGACATGCAATTATGTCCGTTTTAGGTCTGCAACTTTGTCCTCTTTTATTATGCAATAAACACTCTGGTTCTTCCATCCGTTTTAGCAAGTTGAATATTGGAAGTGAATTATTATGTGTCAATTACATTCAAAAATATAATATTGATCGGTAATCAGAGAAGCAGTATCACTATTTTCGTTTAACTATTGTAGATTCCGACGGCCTAGTGCCATCTGCACAGACTTTTGGTACCACTCTCACGGAGAATGGGAACCACTCTCACGGAGTCGGTACCAGGTGCAGAATTCGCCTTATTTCTGCTTGATCAACTATTATCAGAAGAAAATATTTATGTCAAGGACTGGCCGCGCAGCGGTGCGAAGCATCCTTGATATGAATATTAGCTTCTGATAGCATAATAACAGCAGAAAAACAAAGTGGAGTTGGCACCGTGATAGTGGTGCTAAATCTCCGTGCAGATGGCACTCATCTGCCTGAATATACACTATTACCCCCTGTCCATCTGGCTCTGTATAGTAACCGGCGCATTCATATCCATCCATTTCTGGCATTGGATGTTTTTAAGAATTAACTTCTAAAATATAGTAATCCCAATAAAATATTGGTATTTTTATTTGACGCTTGCCATTAAATTCTAATATATAACAATATCTAATTCTGCCCTTCCTGTATAATCTTCACTTTCAGTTCCACTTGAAGATAGTAAAATATCTAGCCTTATTGTTATTAGAAGAATTTGTTCATATTCCTTACCTTGTATATCTGTATAACTAACCTTTAGCTTGAGTGGCGGATAATCATATAACTGATCCATTAGCATAATTTTATAGCATTGCAAATATTGGTTTGGTAAATTTATTTTATAAGGTTCATCTATATTAGGGGCAAGAAAATTAAGCCTGCTAACACGCTCTAATCCTAACCTCCATGATTCTATACCTATAGTTTTTATAACAATCCTCTCATGATTTATGCTAATACAAAAATTATTTGAGTTATTGTTAATGTAATTAGCCAAAGAAATCATATTATCATTATCCCATTCAAATTTCAAATTTCTTGCAACTCCAACACCAACATTATATATATCTAAATTTATTTGATTATACATATTCGTATCTTCTTTTAAAAAAACAAAATCCTGTATGCTATTCCATGACATTTCTAACTTTCCGTTGCTTTCTGCCACAATCTGAGGCATATATGTATTATTCCTCTGGATTTTCATTTCTAAAAGTGTAATAAACACTAACAATAATGATATTATAGTGAGTAAATGTCCCACAATATTTATTATATTTTCTATTCCTAACTTTTTACTGATTTGTTTTAAACGTTTCATATAGGTTATTATCTCCGACAAACGATCAATTTATTAATGTTGTATACTATCTGAATAACAATATAAATATTAATAGTATTTTAACAGTACCATAATTACTATACTTACCACTTCTTTTGAAGCAAATGCAAGGCACTCTGCCGTAATTGTAAAATTAGACGTTATTACTGCTTTTGTTGATAATAATATTATAATGCGACCAGTAGCGACCATCATGCCGATTTTATTTTTACATTTTTATAATCAGCTACAATAGACAGAAGTCAGCACTTTATATTTATTTGTTCGATATAATTCGATTCAAACCACACAATTCCTCTAATATAAAAATGATGTCAAGTAGATAGGTTATCCCTTGGCAGAGCTCATATTTTACAATATGTAAATTATTATATCGCATGCTCCAACAAATAATCAAATAATTGACTATCTTGCATTAATTGCAAACTGCCTGTTCCCTCGGCATCAAGTTCATATTCGAAAATATATGTTTGTTCCATCTCAAATATCATTATCCTCATCCATTGAACTGGCAAATATTCTATAAACTGCTGCAAAGCTTCAAGTCTCAAATTCTCTTCACTTAATTTCCATTCATTCCGTTGCAATGCTTGTCTACATCTTTCAATCTTTACAATATCACGTTTCTTCTCCTGTGCTGTTTCTAAATATCTTTTACTTAATTCTATATTTTTACTTAGTTCATCACGACGATAACTTCCCATATAAAAAGACCATTCTTCTTTTAATCTTTGTTCTGCTACTTTTATGCTTATCTCTTGTAATTCCTGTATATCGTTTTTTCCAAAAAGAAAATTTCCCTCATTATCTGGATTCAGTTTATGCATACGCTTTTTTACTTGCATCTTATTAATGATATTATCATCATAACATAGAAATTTGTCCCCTATTTTTATATCACTTCCATCTAAATTGTAAATACTACGTTGATGTTTCAAAAATCTGCTCTGGTTGGTTGTCATCGCCCGCTCTAACTCGTTGACAAAAATGTTGTCAGAGCTATCCTATTCAATCGCTTGATTACGCATTTACGTGGATTCTATAGTGTGGTCAAGGCCGCCGAAGGCATTTATATAGCTTGACTGCACTGTAGAATCCACGTAGAATCTTAGGGCGATTGACAGAATTAAGAGCACCCACCTTACAGCAAAAAAAGTGACGAAAACGTCTCCACATTGTATGGATTTTTTTACTTGATAATGGGTTTGCTCCCCACCATTGCCACGCATGATTAAAAAAGAGGTTGATTTGACAATATAGCTTAGCAGTTTGATGACAATTTAGCTAATCATTAACACTAAATATCCTAATAACAAACATAATTCCTGAATATAACCAACTGAAAAAGTTTCTTGTAATCCCATATCTACCTCTTTATAAGTTAATATAGTGGGGACATTTTCAAAAATGGTTGACAATAAATTTAAGCTGGCTTATGCCGCCGGAACGGCGGCTCAGTTATAGCGAAGGGGCAGCTCAGTTTCGTCGTGCAGTTGGTTCTCTTTAACCGTTATATACAGTTATCTAACGTGAAACTCTTTGTGTTGCCTATTATAGCCAAAACTGCTTCTTAGCCGAGATTCCCATTATCTAAATAAACATAATGGGAAATTCAAATTTACCATCGATCTGTCGAGTTTTGATAATACAACCCATGTTGGCACAGAATATCTGCCAGTAACTATTGCATTTCCATATACTTTGCGTTGTACGCTGTAGCTAATGCTTTTCTAATATTCCTTGTCTTCCTCGCTCCAGTGGAATCAAGAATACTTGCACATTGTTCTTCTGTCATTCCTAGGATACATGCGAGACGGTATCTTGCTCTGGATGAGCCTACGTACATTAACTGATCTCCGTTTGCAGAAAATATTCCATAATCCATATCTACCATAATAATCACATCTGACTCTAGGCCCTTAAATTTTCTGCAGGTGGAAAATGGTATCTTCTTACCTTTGTAAAGATAACACCCATCTGAACATTCATTCGTTATTACACTAGACACCTCGGTCTTACATGTCAAAATTGTAATATTATGATATCCCAATTCCCAGTTTTTTTCAATAAGTCCATTAAGCACACTGATTGCATTACTCAATCCATTTGCAAAATACATTTCTGACAAATCGCCAAGAACTGCTCCCTCAAACAATTTAGGCTTCTTTATAGTTCCAAGCAGCCTCATAGATGTAACCGCTATGTTCTCAGTATTGCGGCAATTCCTGTAAAGCGTTAATTTACAATCTGCATCACTTATATAGTCCGGCACCTTATCGGACTGCACCATCTGGTTCTTATCATAAAACAGATAGAACGTACCGTTCTTGCTCACATCATCTAAAACATTAGACTTCAATAAACTAATAAGTTCCACTTCTTCCATCTGCTGCTTTCCAAAATCCTGTCCTTCATCAATGATAACATGCTGATAGGGGAAACTTCCCTCCAAATACATTTCTTCTAGGGTTTCCTGAAGACGTTCATAATCTGCCATCTGAGTATCACACAACATGCACGCAAATCCGTCAATTGTATAATAGGCAATATTACTATGTGCATATGAGGTCTGAATATAGTTTTTCAAGTGCACATTATAACAGAGAAATAACACTTTCTCACCGTTGTCCGCATTGCGCTTTGCCTTCTCCAGTGCCATTACAGTTTTTCCAGTTCCTGCAAGACCATTAATTATCGCAGTATTTTGTTCTTCCAGATAATTCAGCAGAGAAACTTGCTCTTTCAGCATCTGTTTGAATACCACTCTGTAGTGGTCAGCCTTCATCTGAGCAATTGAAACCAACTCAAAACTTGGTGCAAGCACTCTATTCAGTAATACTTGAACATCTTTATTCGACAAATTATTCTCATTGTGATTTGGCAACCGCACTGTAAAGACAGCTTCGATATCCTCCGTCAAGTGAGCAAACGAATCACTTGTCAGTAAGAGTTTCATATCTGCTTCCGCTGGTAACCTTACCCCAACAAATCTCGACTTTGAAACAGACGGGAACCATACTGCATGCATTAACTTGCAGCGTTCCAGCAAGTACTCCATGTTATTTTCTTTCATGTACTTGCTTAATTTCCATTTATTCATCGCTGCCTGATTAAACGGTCCATCATGGCTCATAATCTTGCCACTACCGTACTTCCAGACGCCTGCCTCATATTTCACCTGTCCAGCTTTCGCTTCCAAGCACAGTAAACCCTTTTGTGGATGGAATATAACAAAGTCCGTTTCACTTTCATATACTACAGAATCTACGACCTTTACGATAGAAAACGAATGAAAAACATAGTAGGAATCTGGTAATGTTGCCAGAGCTTCAAACATTAAATCTTCGTGACTATTTACCTCAAATTCTTTCGGTTTATCTGGTATCATAATCGCCATAGTTCACACCTTGATTCTTCCTAAAAATTCCTCAACATCAAATGGTTCAGCAGTACAGTAGCAATGCCATCCTGTTTTCTTAGCAATCTCATAAGAGTCTTTGTTCTCGTCCAAAAACAGCATTATCTTTTTGTCTTTCCAAATCAAATCCGGATATATTTTTTCTTCTGTTTCAATAATTTTAACGCTCTGCCGATAAAATGGTTTCAATATATGTTCAACATTTTGCTTCTTAATTGCTATGATAATCTGTTGTTCACTGGTGGTGCAACAATCTTCCAGCAGATTATCCCATATTTCATCAGCAGATTCCGTTTTCTGATTTTGACCATCATCACCGAAAAGCAATTGGAAGTGTTCTTTTACAACAGTTATCTCTAATGTTGCTGCAACTTCATTAACAGCTTCATTTTCTACGCTTTCCACCACTGGTCGAACATAAATTTCTTCATTTCTTATAGATGCCCATTCTTCGTTATATGTATTTGCAAACTGAAGATAAAAATCTATTGCATATTTTCGTTTCATAATATCATGCTGTTTCTGATTATAGTAATTGCATAAACAACTATAGCAAGCCGTATCTGCTGCCTCACCACCACAATCACAATTACTTACTACCATAAACCCTTCTTTTAGCATACTTGCCAGAATCGTAGGATCCGTTAACTGACGTACATAACCAGCACCTCCTGGCGTATTATCAAATAGCACAAACCCAAAATTACCATTGGCATTTTCATTTTCACGATACCATTGTAAGCAACCTGATAGCTCATTGCGATCAATACTCATGTTCCGGCTTAACCCTTCTAACATTGAATAGAGAATTGTCCATGCCTCATCCTGCTTGGATACCTCAAGATCTATAAACTTCATCAACACAACATCTGTTCGCAGCTCATGTCCTAATGCATATGATACTAACCGATCTGATACACATTGATATCCATTGGCATTCTTATGATTATATTTGATTGTCTTACCTGTAGATTGTTCAACCAATCTACCATAACCGCAGGTCTCACAAATATAAAATGGAGATTCATTTAATACTGCAAGTAAATCCATTCTGCTATTGCCAAGCAAAATTGAATGTCCACACACCTTATACTCATGATATTCGATTTTATTTTCATCACCAATATACGATATAGACCCTTTATAAGTCCGTTCCGGTTTATTCATTCCCACTGGCTTTGGTCCTTCAATGTCCATCTGGAAGCCAAATTTGGGAATAATGTACTGATGTCCTCTTCCATTCAGTACCTTTCCGCATTGACGACATTCTCTGATGCGATTTATTGAAAGCGTTCTGTTTAATGTTAGGCAATTTGAGCATTTCGCATAATTATATTTGGGCCATTCATAACCAGGCAACTTTCTAACATATCGACTTCTAATCAAATTACCATCAGCCACAATCTCTGATTCCGGTGCATACTCTGAGATTGCAGAAAGTAAATCACGATTCAATCGAAGCGTGCTATTGTAGCTGTTAAGACCTATACCTTGCAGCTCTACTGTATCAACCGGAAATCCGTATTTGGGAATTAGATTATTCTTGGATAAAAACTCAATGATTCTCTGATCCTGCATCGTCTTAATGGAACGTATGACTCTATCAACACCACCTTTGTTTTCTTCTATCAATTCTATCTTTGCCTTTTCAAGTGCCCTTACATCATCTTGATATTTATCTACTACAATATTGCAGTATCCCTTCTCCTTTTCATCTTCATTGAGAAGTAATGAAACCCAAACGAAATTATTAATGCCAAATGATTTTTGTAAATCCATCGGAACCACCTTGAGCAAATAATTCTTTAGCTTCTCCGGATGCAATTTCAGATAATCATGGATTCGAGTAAATCCATCTTGCTCCATAAATTCTCCGATAGTTTCTTTATAAAGTTCCGGATACAATTTCCAGAAATGCGAAAATGCTGATGCAAAAATATGTCTCAAAACAATCTTATCGTTACTAACATTGAAGAATGGCGGAGTAATTGTACCCTTAATCATTGTTTCAGGATTTTTATAATAGTTTAAATCATGTGAGCTATTCAGGCAAAACGTAATAGCGTATGCAGCTGACTTCAAGCTACGCCCTGCGCGACCAGCTCTCTGTGCATAGTTTGCTGGTGATGGTGGCATATTTCTCATAAATACTGTTTCCAAAGAACCAACGTCTACCCCCATTTCAAATGTAGTAGAGCAGCTTAATACATTTATCTTCTTCTCTTTAAATTCTTTCTGATATTTGTATGCTCTATCACTGGACAACTGTGCAGTATGTTCATGCACCGTCATAGGTGTAATTTCCAGATTAGTGTACAAATTATAGTAGTGACTATCCTTTAATGTTACCATATAATCATGTTCTTCCAAATGTCCACCACATTTAGGATTATCACAAACATCTTTGATATTATAAGGTGTGATACTCTTACACTCTGAACACATAAACAGTGTCTTTACCGCCTTGGCCTTTATCTTTGATGTATTGAGCACATATGCTTCTCTTCTTCCGAAAGACTGTAGACTTACATACTCATTTCGGGTCATGTACGACCAGATACTTCCTAATAGATTCCTTGCCTTGTTCTCATCTCCACCTAATATTTTCGTAACGTATTTCAATCTTTTATTAGTTTTTCCGATCTCCGGACTCCAGCCTTCAACATAGGACAAGCCAGCTGAAGTTCTATCATATCCCTTTTGAAAACCTGTCACCGTAAATCGTTCTACATCCGCTCTAGTAATCTGCCCCCCTAAACTCAAAGCCGCCTCTTTCATCATTGATTTACACAGCGACTTAAAAAGCATTGTTGTCTCTTCTGCAGTTAAATCAAGTCCTTTTGGTGCCGGGACATTGAAATCTACATCGAACATCATTATACCTGTTTTCATTAGAGAATTTTTAGCTTTGAAATTTGATATTTCCTTAAGAGCATAAATCCATGCTTCCTTTCTAATCACATCATCACTCTGTTTTGGGAACATGCGATATTGTTGAAATTTGACCTCCAATAATGATACAAAATAATCTATGTTTATACCATCTTCAAGCCTATCGTGATTCTCATCTACGATTTCCTTAACAATACGTTTCATAAGGCTGTCCTGATACGTACTTTGCAGATAGGTCGCAAAGAAAGCTGCGGTCTGGCGATTATCAGAAAACGCCAAGAACTGTTTTGTCAATGCAGTCTTGTGATCTACCACCTGTTCTTCTTCACCAAAGAAATCATCTTCGAATTTCTCTATTTCTATATGATGTTCTTCGCCCGGAATCTCATTATATAGAGCTGTCGCTATAACAGCCGTTGCAGCCTCCGCGCCAAGGAAATATGGACGTAAAATGCTTCGCTGACCATTTACGCTATGGCAACATGGGCAACTGTGTAGTTTTTCACCACGTGTCTTTACTTTGATCAGTTTGTTAATATATTGCGAACCATGTCCACACTGTAATCCATTCACGGATGTTGCCCTTTTTATTGCACCGCACCTAGCACAGATTTGATAAACATTTTCTTCCTCTTCCGATTCTTCGTCATCGAAATCACCACTAAGTAAATACACTGCCGGATTATAATTGTCATTGAATTTTGATTTTTGAATCAAATATCCTTCGTTTTCTTCGCCCGTAATATATAATGCATTGCAGTTATTGCAAAAAGATACCTCATAAACTTTATACCCAATATCTGAATCATCGTATGGTTTTTCCTTATACGTTTCCATACGCTTTACAAACAACTTGTTTAATGGATTTAATGTAACAAATAACCCTTCAATACCTCGAAGAAACATGTGATACTTTGCTTCAAAAAGTCTCTCATTATTTCGAAGTGCATTTGATGCAACTGCAATAAAATCAGTAAGATCATCAATACTGATATTTAATAGATGAGCAACTTCATATACCGTTTTTATATTTCCATACAACACTTTACGCACACGATAATAAAAACCATCGTGTAACACCAAATCAAACAGAATTTCAGCCAGATCTTTCTTATCCTCTACAGTCTTATAAGATTCTTTTATTGTATCTAAAATACTGTATTCGGCACAATTGTCACGAATCATTGTTGCCAGATTTCGATATAGTTCAAAATTTACTTCTGATACTTCATGTTCCGGCAAAGTTTCAACTGTATAAGAACGCACAATACTAGATGCATCAAAACTTGCAGAACAAAGCGACTCACCAAAACGTATAATTTCATTGTTGGATTTCTCATCTCCCAAAGTGGCACTGGTCAGAATAAAGCGAATATCATCACGTTTCAACATAGCTTTTACACGCTTTACCAACGTTGCCACTTCAATCCCTTTCGCTCCACCATATGAGTGTGCCTCATCGAAAACTATATACTGCCATTTGCTGGCATTCTCCTCTCCAAAAATAATGTTATCACCTGGGCGGAGCAACATATACTCTAGCATTGCATAATTCGTAATCAGAATATTGGGAGGCGTTGCTCTCATTTGTTCACGGCTAATTAATTCATTTTCGCATAATGGATAACTAGAAATATCTTCTATCTCTTCATACTTTGCCTTTGCCTCTTTGAAGGTTTCCTTTGTCTCTCCAGTAAATCGCCCAAAAGTAATCTTCGAATTCCCTTCCATTCCTGCCAATAATTCTCGAAGTCTTCTAATCTGATCATTAACCAAGGCATTCATAGGATAAATAATCAAAGTACGCACCCCTGGTCCTAGTGTTCCAGCTTTTTTTTCTATTAAAAGCTCATTAATGACTGGAATTAAGAAGGATTCTGTTTTACCTGAACCTGTACCTGTTGTTACAATCAGGTTTTTTTTAGCTACAGCTTTTCGTATCGCCTCTTCCTGATGACGATATAGTCTACGTTCTGGGTGAAAGCTGTGAAGCTCCAAAATCTCTTTAGAAACCAATCCCTCCTCTACCAGCTCTTTCAGGGTTCTTCCTTTCTCATAGGGGTCAGATATACTAAGATAGGGACCATCCGCAATCGCTCCGTCCCTTTCCAATGCATTCTTTAATTGTTCATTATATTTTTCATTATTTGTACTAAAAGTAGTAAGTAGATATCTTCTATAGAAATCTGCTATCCTTTTAGAACTTTCTGATGGTCTGAAAAGCATACTACCTTGTCCTCCTTAGTCTATTTCTGTCAAATACATATTCAACAAACGCTGAATCCAACAGTAAAAACCTATATGGGTCTTGCACTTTATCAAGCAATGGATTATCTGGACTCAATAGGATATTCCTATCTGTATCATAAAAAGGATCCATCCACGCTCTTTCCTTATAAGAATATAATTGCATTGATGCTCTTATCTCCTCGTTTAGCTGATATAATATAAGCCTAATTTTACCTAGTTTTTTTAGTGTATTCTTATCGTATTTCCCATTTTGACGTTTCATACAATTCATAAAACCCAGATAAGTATTCTTGTTTTCTTTTTCAGTTAGATAAATACAGTGTTCATAATCAGGGCTTAAGGCTTCCTCTTTAAAAACAATAGAGTATATAATAAGTTTACAATTCGCTAGATTATCCATATCAATACAGCCAACACCATGTTTAATCCTTAAGGCTGTCTCTGTCACATCAAATCCGAAGTCATCTGCCTCTTCCATTGTTGGATACAAGTCATAGTATCCTTCCATGGATAATTCTGGTAACTCATTTCTTCCATTTACAACTTCTCTATGATTAATCACCACTTCTTCAGTCTTAAAGTTTTTAACCGTAAGATATGGAATCGCATTACCCTTTATATCTATATCTATAAATGCTTTACCATCTGAATACTCTAATTCGAAATATGGTTCCAGAAAAATGTTCCGCAATATAGCAGGTAGTGGCACATTTCTTTTCTTATTATCAATATAGCTAATATTCAGATACTGCCATCTTTTTTTGTACTCACTTTGGATTTTTCTAACAAAATCAGAAATATCTATGCGGAATAAACCCGGAGACAGTTCCACTCCAATTGCCATATTGTCATTATCTCTTCCCCAATACACACCAAGCCAAGTTGCACTTGGCAACTTAATATATAAAATCTCCTTTATATCTGTATACCAGATGTAATCCTCCTTTTTTATACGCATATCAGCAAGTGAAAAACCATAAGCAAAAACATTCATCGGCATTTCCAGGGTAAAGACCGAATCCATAATAAAATCTAACCTCACCTTGGAGAGAGAAGGTCTAATTGGTATAGAATATGTTATACTAACAGAATTCTCAATATTTAGAACTTTCCATTCCTCTGATATTCCTGATAATTCCACATTATCATGTGTGACAGTCAGTTCCGCCTCCAAATCATACATGTAACGAAGTTTACTAAATCTACAATTGAATCTCCCCATTGCAACATATTCACATAATGTCTGATTTGATTTTCCCGGAACGTTTAAGTCAATCTTAAAATATCCCTTTGCATGACATAACAAATCCTCTAGAAAGATTGTAACCGCAATCTTATTTTTATTTTCTAGCCACGGATAGCATGTCTTCTCTGCAATATAAGAAAGCATATAGGTGTGACTATTTATCATGAGTGCGGTTCCTCCTATTTCCTGATTATCTACTACAAAAGAAACTGCTGGATGCTTTCTGGTTGCAATTATCTCTTTTCCATTTTTATAAATGATAAACTTTTCTATTATATTATCAAAAATTGGCGCTATCGAAAACTCTCCGATAATGGAAAGTGGGTGCTTGTCTACATAGCAAACAGACTCTTCACCAATATTGGCAGAGTAATAATTCCATAATCTATACTCTTCAGATGAGTCAATTAGATCTTCTTCTTTCCAACTTACTGTTGTCCCCTTCTTTGTAAGCATATAATTATGCCCGCTCGAAAATTTATTTATGTGCTTCCATTGGTCATTAAATACTCGATACTGGCTCTTATTAATATGAAAATTCTTTGATGTTAATGCCTTTACCTCTATATCTATCCTATCAAAAATATCAACAATTGGCATTTTTACTGGCTCGGAAATATAAATCCCAAATGACTTGTACAGTTCTAATTGTTTTTCTTCTATATATTCATTAATCATGACAAGCACACTAGCCCTTCCATCACAGTCCTCTGCTCTGAACTTCTGTGCTGGTACAATCAGGTAAAAAGTTTCGTGCTCTATATCAACCTGTATAAATGGACTATGACTTGTTAACCGTCTTTCAGCTGCCCTAGTGCTACTGTTAATTTCTTTACTCGTCTCATTTTCTTTGTACCAATCAATAAATCCCTGTTCAAACCGGTTTTTTGCAAGAGAAGGTATTTCACCCTCATAAAAGTAAGAATCTATCATAACAAGAATAGGATAAAATATCTTTTGAACCACAGAGGGTGAACACTGAGTAAATACTGCTCTAGTCGATTTCAATAGTTTATATGACTTGACAGCCTTTTTCAATTCATTTCCATCAGTGATTGCATCCTTATTGCTTTTCAGTGTTCCGCTCATAAACACCGACAAATCCTCCAAGTCATCGATAATCTCATCAGGAATCTGACGAAATAAGTTATTCTCATAATAGGCATAAGCAAAATCATAAAAACCGCTCATATAATAATTTGTTACAAATGCATGTGCCTTAATGTTTTCAACAAACATCTGTGTATTATTCTCTTCCCGATTCAATTCAAAAAGATTATATGTACGAACAGTTTTAATAAAGATTTGCCCTAAGTAATTCTGCTTTGCTGTAGAAATATCAATGCCAAGTTCTTCATTAAAAATCCTCCAGAATGTTCCCTCCTTATAACAGCGTGCAGCTACTTGAACTAATGCAAGAGATAATACTAAGTCTGGCCTTGGACGCATTTGCATGTAAATATGTTCTATCTTCCAAACTGCATTCTCAACAAGCTTCTTATACATATTATCATCTATGCTAATCTGTCCAAGAAGCTTATAATTATTGTGCTGCAATTGTTCTACAATTTCTTGTTCTCTAATTAGTATCATTATTGACCAGTACCTTTCTAAATCACTATTTCCTTTTGCAACTTCTATTATATCTGCCCCTCTTAGACATATTGCATCTCTTAATTTACTCTTTTCTCCAATTTCTGTATCCGCCGATTGCCCATCATCAACAGTCCATTTATACTCAAACTCTACCAAATTAAACTGCTCTTGATATCTCCTCCAGAGCACACAATGTTTTTTCTTTGCTTTTGTAAAATACTGCTTCTTTAATATCTTTCGTAATTAATTTTCACTACAACTTTTATCTGAATTTACTATATTCTTATTTAAATTGAGTTAATATAGTCAATATTTTTCTGTTATAGCAAAACCTATGCCCCTTTTGTCCTTTCACATATCCATTTACACCAAAATTGGAGTTCCTCTACAGATTCAAAAAATAGACCCCAAAATTATTTAAAATAAAATCCAGGAGCCAATACTCTAAAACCATTTTATAATAATCTATTCTACCACATTATGGTAAAAACGTATATTACAAATTTCATTTTCATTTTATTCGACAAATCTCTATATACCATTTATAACCAAAAGGATAGTCAACGGGTGAATGCAGGGACTAAAATAAAAAATAGAGAGGTCGGCTTCCCAAATTTCTTCTTTATTTTAACCCAAAGAATCTATCTGCTTTAATTTTTACTTTTTTAAAATGATTTTTGCTCTTTTTCTTAATTGTAGAATATGTACCATATTACAAATGAAGGATATAATTAAAACAACTACACATACTGCACATGCGCTTTTTGTGTAGTGCTTTTAATATATAATCGTAAAAACCCATTGCCATTCATAAGAAGAGCCAAGACAGCTAGTTTCTGGCTCTTGTAAATCAGCTCCAACAGTAATAAAATATGTCGTATAGTTAGTATTTGTATTTATTTTTTAAATAAGGCTGCATATTTCTAGTAGTAAAAAGCTCCGAAATCCTTTGTTTTAAGAATTTCAGAGCTTTTAATTTTACAACTCATAAACTCACGCTAGATAAAACAAATACCCAGGACACCATTTCGCTGATAAGCTGGGAATTTATCAATATCATTTCGACCATTGCAAAATGCCGTATCATCCGAAAAACCAGAATGGCTGGTCTATCGGAAAATATGTCCTATGGCAACCTAATGGATGACCTGTCTTCTGCATGGAGAATGGTCAGTGTTCCATATCCCCCCAAAAGGGACAATAAAAAAGTGCTTTCGGCACCTCAACTCCCCTGCCCCCTCATTCATGAGGGGAATTAGGAATTTCTTTTTGTGCCTTTTTCTGCATAATAATCTTATAAACATTCTACAAAAGATTTAAAGATCATTATAAGAATATTGAATATATTTTCCATCCTCGCCTGTTGTTATGGAAAAGATGGTGATTAGGGGTTTCTTTTTGTTCCTTTTTCCTGCATAATAGTCTTATGAACATTTTACAAAGGATTTTTTAACGGGCAGACGCTCGAATTACATAGATTAGGTGAAAACGATGAGACATTTTGCAGAAAACGGAACATCAATAAAACCCAAAACGAATACCGTCATTTTCAAACTTGAAGATGACGTATTAGTCGTGTGCAATAATGGTGAACCATTTTCAATCGAGGGCATTGAATCGTTGATGCTTCCACACTACACATCAAAATCAAAGCGAGAATTTAAGCAGTCGTTTGCGTCAGCAATAATCAACGAACAAGTCGAAGAACTTCTTGAAAAACGTCGTGAAAACTACCTTAGAGAGCCGGAACGAATTCAAAGCGACTATACCGCCGAACGAACCACAGTGGGCGAATATCACGGCAGAGAAATATTAGAACTGCTTCAGAACTGTATTGATGCAATGCCTGACGAACCTCTTCAACCTGATGATAACGTCTTCCAAATCGGCGCAAAGGGGCTCGGATTTCGTTCCTTGCTTAACTGGTGTGAGCGAATCATGATTTACTCTGCCGATTTGTCTGTTGTCTTTGGCTTAGAAGAAGCGGCAGCGTTTAAGAGTAGTCTTGGTCGAAATCAGAAAGTTGCGATATTTTCTGCTCCTACGCCTATTGAACCCATTGACTTAAGCTACACAACTCAAATTATACTAAAGCTGAAAAAATCAGTCATAAGTGATGTAGAGGCACAGTTAATGCAGATTGACGAGCGGTCGATGGTATTTCTACCTAAAATCGAAGAATTGGTTATACAGACCGTCTCCTCCGAGCGTAGCTATCAAAAATTAGAAATAGCTGGTGATGTTTTAGTTTCTGCCACAGTTGATGGTATTAACACAGATTATCTTTGGCGCGTTTTCAAGCAGGGGAGAAGAACTGCTGTCTTCAACGGTATCGATAACGAAGAAAAAATATATAGCTACGGAATTTCGATAGCTTTTTGTGATGGCGTAGCGAATTTGAAAAACAACTACCTTTATAGTTATTTTAAAACGAAGGTTAATTTTCCCATAGGTTGGCTATGTCATGCGGATTTTGAGTTGCGTTCGGATAGAAACGATATAATAGACCATCCGCTAAACAAGTTGATTTTACAAGAACTGGTTTCCTTGATTGATACATCGTCCGAACAAATAGCCAATAATGACGGAAATCCAGAAAACGCACTGAGGAGCATCATACCAACAGGCACGTTTCCTACCGAGATTGCGGGTTTTAATTTCTCGGATTATTACCATGCAAATATAGGACGAAAAAAGATACTGCCGACGGTAAATAGCGACTTCATCTCGATGGAGGAATCACCGTGGATAACAGACGGAGTTTTCCCTACACTCTTTATTGGTAAAGCGTTCAAAAGACTGTTGAAATTTTCTGATAGCACTGACATCGTTTCCTTTATCCGAAAAATCGCACAACGAGATAATGTCAATGTCAATATTTCTCTGAATGGAATAAAACTCGCTATTAATCAAGTATCTGATGAGTGGTCTCCAAACGAGTGCTTTACAGTTTTTGAATGGTGGCGCAAAGCATATGGTGCTGTTGCAAACGCATTAGATTTTCTTCCGAATTTAATTGCGCTGGATAATGGAAAATGGGCAGACGGAAGCGACAGAGTATATTTCAAGGTAGGTGGAGTACCCGCCGTACCTGCATGGGTAAGGTTTAGTTTTTTGAGGACAGACTTCCAAGAAGCTGCCGTAGCATTTTATAATAATGAAGGAGGGTATCTCGCACAGAAAGCAGGGCAAGCGGAGCAACGAGATGAAAGAAACATACCTGTTTATGCGGCAATCGGTATCAACACATTTTTCCGTTACTTAGACCGAAGCACGACAATTGCACAAGTAAATATTTCTGTTAGTGGAAATTGGAATAACGCTCAAGATTTTGTGCTTTGGTTGTATGAAAACTACGGCAACAATCTGGATTGGACACCGCCGACAGAAGTCAGTTATAACTTCCCATCGAAAAATAAAACCGTTACACGTCCTGAGGCACTTTATTTTGGCGAATACTACGGCAACGACCTGTCAGTTATTCTCGCCATGCAGGATGGGCAAGAGGACTTATTTGAGTTTGCCATTCTGCCAGAAGATAAAGAGCGGTTTATCCGTTTTCTCACCAAGTTTGGGGTTCGCTCTTTGCCAGCCAGAGAAATGATATCGTTCAAAGGGTCTTTAATTCCCAAAAAATATTGCAATGACTTATATTCGAATTTTTCTCGTATGCTACGACTGGATGGCGATACGGTTTTTTCAGACGAGTCGGAAATGCAAAAAGAAATGGAATTGATGAGTTTAAGTGTTGATACTTACAAAAATCTCTCGGAAATTCTTAATAACGCTAAAATGACCGAGTTGCTTCTGTGGTTATCGAAGGATGACTATCTTGAAAATTCCCTGATGGCGACATACGAAATAAATCAATCATCATATTTAACTGCAAGGCGACGCGGACAGCGGCGTGACGGGCGTGTGGTTCCTCGTAATCAAATCCGAAATTACATAGCGCATATGTTTATGTATACTAACTGGATTCAAATAGAGGAAAAGAAATATTCACCAAATCAAATTATCCTTGATGAAAAAATAGGGATGCAGTTTGAACCGCGTTTGATTGGCAAGAGTCCTGATTTTATCTTCGCAGGGCTTTCGCTTGAAGAGTATAAAATAAACGCAATTATCAGCAACCTTGGTTTTATCAGCGACTTTACAAAAATCGAGCCTTCGGTTTTATATGCGATTCTCAATGAACTCTCCGAAAACGATGCCGACCCTAAAGGTGATCTGTCGAGAAAAATATATTTACAAATTATGAAGGCATCTGGATTGAAAAACCCCGCCTCAACTTGTGCCGAGCGGTTAAGGTTTCTTAAAAAAGGAAAAGTGTATTGTTTTGACGGACAGTTTCGTAAAATAAGAGATGTTCGCTATGCAGACAAAAGTTTCCCTGATAGGGTTCGAGTAAACCACCACCTAATTTATCTCCCAAAAAACCGAGGAGCGAAAAAAGCGGAGATGTGGTTTGGAACTAAGGAGTTTAAACCTGATGTTACCGTTTGTACTTTCCAAAAATCCAGTTTTGACCGACAGTTTCAAGAAGATTTTCACGAATTGATGAAAGGGTTGTATGTAGAAAACAGTCAAGTTATAACTGACGAAAAACGGTGGCGAGCCGTAAAGAATATATATATCGTCCTTGCATCACACGCAACACTTACTTTCGGTGATATTGAACAGCCTTGCGAAGTCTATCAATACGCCAAGGATAACGCAGGACGATATATTCTCATGTTGGGCAATGATGCTCCCGAGAGATTTGATGAACGGTTGACAAATGCGCTCTTTGAAATCGTAAGAGCCGTGATTAACATAGACGACCCGGGCTTAGCTAGTTCGTTTAGAGACCTTTGGAAATTTCCAACTGCAGTGTTAAGAAAGGCTCTAATACAGCGAAACGAGGATGAGAATGTTTGGCATGAGGCCGACTCCTTCTTTGACGGAGTTGTTATGATGTCTAATGCTGATGACACAAAGGCGAAGAACAGAGCGATGTTTATAAGATGCCAAGAGGATAACTTTGATAAATTCAAGCGAATTTTATACACAAAGCTGTCAGCATCTACCGTCGATGAGCAGAAAACGTATTTGACTGAAATTGGTAGGTACAGACAAATAGAGCCTGTTCAAAATTCGCTGAAAGAGGAGTTTTGTAATGTGCTTTTGTTACTACAGTCCACCCCGCCAGCGAATTTATTGATGGAAAATGATAACGATGTCGACGTTGATGCAATCGGGAAAGCAACGAAGCAAAAGCTATACGAAGCTTTTCCGCAACTCGGAAGCGAGTTGAACGGTTTTCTTAATACTGAATACGACTCCTTGTTGCGCTTCGGAAACTATGGGTTAATAAAAACAGATTTTGAAAATCATCTTCAAAAAAAACAAGAAGCTGCGGAAGCTGCGACCTATGCAAACGCAACTCCTAAACAGCCTGTAGTTGATGATTCAACAAATCGACAGCTAACACCACCGTCACCGAAGCCGCCGAAAAATGAAGGAACGCCTAATAGCGGAGGTGGCTATACCGATTATTCATCACGGCAAGCCCACAACACTAAAATCGGAAAGTTGACTGAACGGATTATATATGACCACTTGACGGACAAATACGGAGATGAAAATGTCTTATGGGTTTCACAATTTGCAAAAGAAGAAAACGTGAACCTCGACGGCTCTGATAAATACGGATATGATATTGAGTATTCTGTTGACGGTATAAAACACTATGTAGAAGTGAAAACGAATAATAGTAGTCTACCGACCGTAGCGTTCAATTTGCCGACCTCTGAGCGTGAGTTTGCCGAAAGCCACGATAATTATCTGATATTTGTGGTAACTTCTCCAAGGACGGAATCGCCGCGCATTACATCTTATCCTTGGGTAGATGTTAAAAGTTTTGCAAATACACCGACAGGCTATTGGGTTGAATTTAATCAGCAAGATAAAGCGAAATCGTGAGCGGTGCATTTTCAAAGCTTAAATCGTTAAAATGCACCAGTAATTTAATGATTACACTTTATTTTAACGGTTACTCGAACACCATCTGACTAAAATGAGAAAGTTTCGGCTAAATGGTGTCTAATTTTCAAGATGTAAAAGGGCGAGAATGGCTTGATTTCAAGCTGTTCTCGCCCTTTTTATGTGTCCCACATTTTATCAATTCCCAGTACCTTTTTTGCTGAATAGCATCGCCTTTATATTTTTCATTGCTCAATGATTCCTTATGATATTAGCTGTAAATCTTTACTTGTTTTGATGAATCATGATATTCACAATATCCTCTGAAACCCCAACTGATCCAAATAAGCAACCGGACTCATACCATACTTTTCATTACTCTCCCGTATCTCATAAACCATCTCCGACAAGTGCATCTACATCAGCACATCATATTCTCTGGCCAGCCGGTGCCAAGCCTTCATATCTTCATCCGTGACCATATACGATGCATGGCAGCATACCGAAGGATTCACCAGCGGGTAGCCCTTTCCATTGCTCTAAAAAGGTACGGGTATTCGCAGCTGCTCCTCCCCTTTATCCGATGTAATGGGCTCCGACAGCCCCCGCGCATACCCATTTCCACCAATACCTCCGCCTGGGTCAATACCTCACCGCCATGATCCACAATAATCGTGATGCCGCTT
>Ga0153937_1000235_pt1 | contig 19772 bp, 21 predicted proteins | sample TSNY021MetaG_FD_104680 | JGI IMG/M metagenome (GOLD analysis project Ga0153937, IMG submission 104680) | Attine ant fungus gardens microbial communities from New York, USA - TSNY021 MetaG | ecosystem: Host-associated > Fungi > Mycelium > Unclassified | place: USA: New York, Robert Murphy County... | reverse complement strand
TGATCATGTGGTAGGCTGTTCTGGTGCACAGACCACTACAATCATGTATTTAAGAACTGTATGTTTGAGGATAAACCTCAGACTTAACAACATCTTTTGCTACTGTCTAAACTTTGCTTTTTTGAGCCTTTTTATTATTAAATCATCAACTCACAAATCAGTAAGTGGCCATTTGTGATACCTTCCCTTTCTTTGGTGTAAACCCCTCCTTTAATTCTATGGCATGATCCCAGGTTTTCTGTACTGGCATTCTTTCCGACTCTCTCTTTCCAAATACTTTTCTCCACTTCCAAAATTTTCTGGGCAACAGTCTTCTTAATGTTTCTTCATCCTCATCCTTTTCTATCTTTCTTGCTTCCTCTTCCCCTTCTTCTTGTTTTCTTCTCCCACATATCAGTGGACAACATGTCATTTTTACTTCCCCTTTCTCCTAGTCTATCTCTGGACTATGGGCCACTAGCTACAGCATACCCAGTATTAGCTCCATTTTTCCCAAGTTACACATGTCCATCCTTGCCCTTTCCATATGTCCTTTGAAGAACATATTGCACTCAACCTGGTGCGTTATAGCTCCTCCCACATTTATTGTTCCATCCACATTCCAGACTAAGAGAGGTTTTTTTAACTTTTCCATTTTAAACCTCTTTTTCTTTGCAAAGGTCATGTTCATGAATAGACCTGTCGCCCCACTATCCAACAGTGCCTTTACTGCTACTCCTTCATGATTTTCCAACTTTTCTAACCCTACTTTCAACCAGACCTCCCTTAACGGCCATAGTGTGTACTGTATGTCTCTTACTCTCTCAGTTATATTGATAGAATTTAATTTATTGCTCAGTTTTTCTGGGTGCAATACACTGTATAGGTTATTGGAGGCCAGTCAAGAGCTCACTGTCCTCCATTTTCTTTTGCTGACTCTTGCGGTGTTTCCACTACTCTTCCTTTATGCCTTTCCCAACAATTTTTGGCCATATAGCCCCACTTCCCATATACATAGCATGTCCTGTCTCCTCCTCTTCCTCTGTCTATATCTATTGCATTTGGGTCTCTCCTTGGACCCATCTAAGTTCCCCCTCTACTGAGCATATTTCCTTCTCCTCCTTCTCCTCCTCCTCTGTACCCTCTCCCCGTTCTCCACGTTATTTGCCCCCCTCTTCCTCCATATGATCCTCCCCTCTTGGCTGTGCATTTCCCCCTGGGCATGCTGTATTCCTCCCTAACACTCTCTCCTCTACTCTGCTCTGTCTTTGGTTTCTGTCTAACCTCACCGCTCTTTCTTGCCACTCTCCAATGGTGGTTGGTGGTTCTTCTGCTTCGGCTAACTTTCTTCTAATGGTCCTGTTCAGTCTTCTTTTAAACTCTTCAATGAGGGGTCTTCCCTCATAGCTACTCCCCCTGGCAACCTTTTTGAATTCTTGTACATACTTGTCACAGGTCCTTCCTCCCTGTTTGATGGTCCTCAACTGCTCTATCTTTCTTTCTTTCTCTGATGTCTCTCCAAAGTCATTCCTTATCTTTGCAAATAACTGCTCTGCCGATTCCACTTCTGACTTCCCCTTTGCTAATTCATCCAACAAATTATCTTTCCATGCCTCTGCTATTCCTCCCTGTACATATGATAATACCCAGGCCACCTGGGTTGCCGCCACCTCCTCCGTTATCTTTATTCTGATATATAGTCAAGCCGCATTCACAAATGTGCTCACTTCCTCTATTTTCCCACTAAAAACTTGAGGTCTTGCAACCTCCACTCTGCTCCCTTGCTGCTGGAGGAGCATGGTATTAACCTGCTGTTGCAGGATTACGATCATGGCGAGGAGTTGTTCCTCTGTGGTTTGGGGGGGGGAGCAGATGCTAAGGGGCATTCTCCCTGTTGCTGTTGTTGTTGGCGAGACATTGGTGGTGGCAATGGCGATGGTGACGATTCCTTGTAGGAGGATGAGTGGTCTTCTTCATCTGTACTTATGACTGACTACTGACTAAGAAGAGTGAAATAATATTATCCCTAAGAAGGGAATCTTTAAGCTAGACAGGCCTTTAAGAGGTTACCATCGTTCCCCTGCGTAGACTAGTCACAATGGATTGGTAGCACAAAGCTGGTAGTGAAGAACTAATTATGAGCCCACTTGATATAGAGGTTAGGTCTCTGGCAGGGACACGAGCTTTGTCCAGACTGTCTACCCACTGTCCCTAACTGACAGTGAAGTCCCCTTTACAGCTAGGGCCCGCTATCCAAAATGCTTTTGAGTGCTGTGCTCGTTAGCGAGGATGATAAGAGAGTAAGTGGGTGGTGAGGCCACAAGGTGCGAGGTCACCGCTTGGGAATCAAGTTCTTGTGTTATCAATAGGCAGTGAATGTCCTTAGTGATTACCCTAGGTAGATGTTCAAGAAGAACTTGATAGAGTTCTTTGTTGGATTGTAGTTCTACTTATACTATTACTACAGTGGCTGTACCCTAGAGTCCCATGATCACATGTTCTTTCCAGAATGCTCTATGATCACCTGACCTTATCATGTGATTTGACTTGCTGAGTCTCTACACTATTTATATCCTTACTCTGTTGTATGCTTTGAGGTTTTGGATTAAGTATTCAAATGCGTAGGAAACCTTTTCCTGTTTGGGGCTCTCATAACAAATAGACAACTTGACTATATTGAAGATAGGGTAGAGCTGTCTTATCAAGTGCAGTAATCTCAGCTTATAAGCCATAGATTTGACCTGTTGTTCTATAGTAAATAGATTTAGTCTTTGGTAAAAAAGCTTCTGGGAGGGATAAGTTGTCTGGATGTCTGAGATATCTAGGAATACTTTGTCTCTAGGTTTGAAAACAGGGGCTAGAGTCCTTCACTAATTGTAATACTTTACTATGTCCTCTTGGGCTTTTTGTATCATAGACTTAGCCTCTTTAGTAGTATTCTTCATTCTCTCTATGAACTTGTTAATGGTCTCTAGGCTAGAAGGATGTTGTTATAGTTCAAATCTCATATGGGGGGTCTGTCCAGTATCTAGAAAGAAGGGAGACTGTTGGATGGAAGAGTAGATATGATTGTTATACTAGAACTCCACCATTAGTAGGAGGTTATACAAGTTATCTTGTCACTTGTTGACAAACAGGTAAAGGTACTGATCCAGCTCTTGGTTGACTTATTCTATTTATCTATCTGTATTGTTGCTTAGTCATGAAGACTTATAGACTACTCAAGGTGAGTGTTTAAAAAGAACTTAATAGAGTTCTCTATTGGATTTTGCTATCTACTTATATAAATATTTGATGGTTTGTGTATCTATCTCCCACAATCACATGACCCTTACTAAGTACTATACAGTTTATATAAGCACTCCCATGCTATTCATAGATTAAGTCCATTATAGTTTAAATAGTATCCTTTGAGTTGATAGGTACTATAGTAACTTAGTCTAAGGTGACTTAATCACCCTCCTAGTCTGAGTTGACAAGAAGAACTCAATAGAGTTCTTGTTCATTTGCTATACACTACTTATACATGTTTCTGTACTTACTCTTATTTATAAAGTCCCACATGTCTCTTTCAAGTCATTTCCTCTTGTATATCTATTGGTTACTTAGTAAAAGAAAAAAATAAATAATAACTTAGTTGTTTGGCCAAGTCATAACAGGTACATACAAAAGTGTTTCTGTTTTGGAAAATATCTCATAATAGTCTGTTTGAGAATGCTATGTGGTAGAGGATACCAGCTTGATTCCAAGAAGCCTGTAGAGCTCCCAGGTAAAAAGTATCACAAACTAGAGACCTTTGTCTGAGATTACTTGCCTGGAAAGTCCATGAAGCTTCTAGACATAGTATAGGAACAATCTAGCTGCTTGTTAACACTAAGTTGTGAAGACTCAAGGTTTACCCTAGATAGATGTATAGGAAAAACTTAATAGAGTTCTCTATTGGATTCCAATAGCTACTTATACAAATGTTGGTTGGTCTGTGTACCTATCTTCCACAATCACATAATCCTTACTAAGAACTATCTATATCTTATATAATCCTTCCCATACTATTTATATCTTTCCCACATTGTATTCTTAGATGTTTTCCATCAAGTTGACAAATATATAAAAAATAGTTTTCTTTCTGGTAACTGTCTTATAACACCACTTCTTCTACAGTTACCATTGTATGAGTTAAAATGAAGTAGGCTTTCTTCAACACCAAATCCACCACTGTCATTACTGCATTGTGTCTGGAGGACTTGAGGAGTTCTACCACAAAGTCCATGCTCAAGATATTCTACTATGCTTCTGGGACCAGAAGAGAGTAAAGCTTATCTACTGGAGAATATTGAGTAAGCTTTGTCTACAAGCAGAGATCACAGGTGCTAATATATTGTCTAATATACTGGAATATCTAGAGCCACCAGTAGTTCCAGAATATGAGCTCCAGAGTCTTCTACTGGCTGAAATATTCTACAATCTTTGTGTTATAATACAGTAAAACAATATGTTTATGAAGTTCTGGGTTCCAAGGAATGTACAACTTGCCTTGGAAGTAGAGCAGGCAATTGATGTTCAACTACTCCATAAAGTGTACTATTTGGCTGGAGAAGTGCTAGAACTCTTGAGCCATTCCAGCTACTGGTTCTTTCTGGTCTCTATTGTAGTTGCCTCTGTGGATATTGGAGAGCATATTCTTTTCTATCCCTTATAATTTGACACTCTCTAGGGCCTGGACAGCAAATATTTCTGGACAGAGCAGGGTGATATTTTTGTTATCAGAAATCCCTATACTATAGTCCAGTCTCTGAAAGAGAGCATCTGGTTTCTTCATGGAACAACCTGGTTGGTAGACAAGCATAAAGTCAAAGTGGGCTAGGTAGAGGGACTAATGAGCTTAGCAACAGTTGAGTTTCTTGGCTGTCATAAAATATTCTAGATTCTTGTAGTCTATCTGTTACAAACTTTATTTGGACCATAACTCCAGAAATACTCAACCAATTTTGATGATCTAAATGGCCACTAAAAGTCATTAAGAAGACCTTTTAAACAATACCAAAAACATCTCAAGGCAATCAGTATTCACTGAGTTATCAACAGATCAGTCAGTAATTACCAAGTCACCAGACACTAAATCACTGATATTTTGGAAACTACTTGACATAATTGTTTACTTCAATAACCATCATGAAGCTCTTCAATGCATTTCTTTTGGCCATAAATAGATCCCAAGGAAATAAGATCCCATGGAGATACAAGATCCTCAATATTTATACATAATACTGATCTATTATCCATAGATTATCATCTGTCCTTGAATAGAACAAAGGACTGCCCTAAGACAGTTATGTTATCTCTATTTCAAGAACAATAGCACTTCTATAGGTAGTGATTATATAATAGTCTGTGTACCAGAACAGACTACCACAATTATATATTTAAGGACTGTATGTCTAAGGATAGACCTTAGACTTAACAATATCTTTTGCTACTTGTCTAACTTTGCTTTTTTGATCTCTTCAATTATCAAATCAATCAATTACAAATCAATAAGTGACTATTTGGAATACTATCTATATCTCTACCAGATGCTTTGCTTCTTTTAAGAAGTACCTCTACTTCTCTAGTACATGAATGATGGTCAACATCTCCTTGTTGTGGATTTTATAGTTCCTTGCTACTGGAGACAGAAATTTGCTATAGAATACAACCAGTATTATGCTGCAAGTAAATTTTGCATGAAAAGTAATATTTAATATACTTTATACTAACAGATCCATAAGGAGAATTCACTCTGGAACCTATTATATATATGCCTTCAGGCAAGAGTAAGGTTGATGACCAGTCTAGAGTGACACTTAAGGTAGACAAAACTCACTACTAAGACTTGAGAGGCAAGAACAGTGAGCTGGCACTAGGCTAAAGAGACATTTCAGCTAGAATGATAATCTAGAACCACTTGTGGGTAATCACAGTTTGATATGGTAGTAGAGTCTCCAGTTTATATTGGAAGATCAGAATATAGTGACTTAGCCTGAGACAACTTAATCACACTCCAAGTCTAAGTTGACAAGAAGAACTTGATAGAGTTTCTATTGGATCCTATATACTACTTATACAACTACTATATAGTCTAGGCACTACTCTCCCATACTCATCATGTGACTCCATCATGTGACATGACACTGTAATATCCTAACATGTGACTTGTCATGTGTGATATTTGTCATATGATACTTTTTTGTACTTTTTCCTTGCATAGTAAGCCCAGATAAGAAAGGAAAAGAAAATGAAGAAAAAGAAATATAAATAATAACTTAGCTATTTTATCAAGTCATAACACAGAAAGGATAGACTTAGAACTAGGGACAGTACTTAGAAATAAGTGTTGATCTTATTAGTACCATTCTATTTTCAGGTAGAATATATGGGTCATTACTTGGAAGGGTACCATATGTCAAGTAGATGTTATTAGACACCTGATGAAGTAGTAGATGGCTGACTAAGTCTAGGAGGAGACAGGACAGATAAACTAGGAAAAAGAGAGAAGATTCTAGAAGGAGAGTATCTTGAGTACATATTATCTTTGATAGGAAGACTCTAGGAAAAGGACATATTATCTTAGAAATTAGGGGATTTAGTACAAAAGGGAAATTGAGATACCACCAAAAGTAGTAATAATTTCCTTTATCATTTTATTTTATTAAGTCTCTGTAATTTGTATCATTTAATATATAGTTCTAGAAGCAAATAGAATAGCAACAAAAACTTATCTTGGTATATGCCTCTATCTCTATTGCCTATGGAATTGTTTAATATAGTATATCTTGATTGACAACTTTTGGAATTAGTATAGTGTCAGGAACAGAACACAGAATATACCAAGACTTAATCTAGAACCAAGTTGCAAACTCAACTTGGGCAGGCTTTGAAGAGGACAGCAAGCTGGGAAAGCTCAGCTAGGTATATACTTAAATTATATCATACCTATAAGGTTTGGTGTTAGAGGTGCAGACAAGGGGACAACTGAGTATGGAGAGTCTAGAAAGATCGTCTAATTGTATTTTCCAGAAGAGCTTTTATCATAGTATATAAAAGTTGACATCTTAGGAAGGATATGCAATATAGATCTAGAAAAACCTCATACTTGTTTAACATCAAATAATCATAAAACTTACATAAAGCTACATATAACTTCTAATACCTTTTTTTAATCCCCCACTTCTGTTTCATTCTCTTGAATCTTTAGCATGCAATTAGGAACTAGTACTATGCCTTATTGTCTGTTCCAGTATACAATTTCCTTTTGTACCCTTTCACTAGGTGCTATTTCTTGTCTTTGGGCAGCTACTAGAAAAGAACCACTCCAGTGGTAAAATCTAAACTGTCAGCCTTGATGTAGAAGGGCTTTAAATCCTGAAGTGACATAAGGATGGAAGTAAAGATAACTACAGCTTTAAGGACTTCAAAGGTATCCAATTCCTTAGAGCTCTAAGTCCAGAGTATCTTAGACTTGGTGAGGTCAAACAAAGGGCAAGCTATCATAGAGAAGTCATAGATGAACCTGCAGTATAAGTTAGCAAAACCTAGAAAAGCTTAAACATCCATTCTATTCTCAGAGGTAGGCTATTCTTACACTCTAAAAACCTTGATGAGGTCTATAGAGACTTTGTTCTTGGAGATTATTAACCCTAAGTACTTAATCCATGTCTTCTGGAACTTGTACTTCTCTAGCTAGAGAAATAGCTTGTACTTTACAAAAATTTCCAATACTCTCTAGACTACTCTTGCATGCTCTTCTACTGTCCTAGTAAAGATGAAAGTATTGTTCAAGTATACAACCACAATTCCTTCCACAATCAAGTTTTGGAAGATATTGTTCATCATGGTCTAAAAGGTAGCTAGACTATTAGTTATTCCAAAGAACATTACCAGAGGTTCAAAAAGCCCTCAGTTAGTCTAGAAAGTGGTTTTTCACTTATTTCTAGGTCTAATCCACATGTTATTGAAGCTCCAGCAGATATCTAGCTTTGTAAAGTACTTGGTTCTATAGAACTGGGAAATAAGGGAGAGAGAATACTTATTCTTGACAGTGACAGAGTTCAGGGAATGGTAGTCTTGCACTAAGTAGAGTAAGCCATTCTTCTTTTTAATAAAGAAAACTGGTACTACCATAGGTAACTTGGAGAGACAGATATGGCTAGTGTGTAGGTTTTTCTCCAAGAAAATATCTAGCTTGGCTTACTCTACTAGAGACAAAAGATATACTTTTAATAACCTGGGTTCAGCTCTAGAAGTCAGCTCAATGGCATGGTCCCAATGGCAGTGCTCTGGGAGAACATCAAAACTATTCTTGGCAAAAATAGACTTGAATCCTTGAGTATATTCAGACAACCCAGCGAGAGAGTCTTGGACTTTTGTACTCTACCAGGCTCTTTCTACAAGGTATTAGGAGTTGGCAGCTATAGCTTGAAGGTCAGTGATTATAGGCTCTGGGAGTAATTAGATTATAAACAGGTAATCTTCAAGCTTTCAGTCTCTACTATTGGTACCGGAAGAAGGAGATTTATTTATGTTATTTTCTAGAAGGAGGGGAGTAGGTCTGTCTTTGCACAAATAAAGGACATAGACCTCTGCTTCCTTTGCTGGGTTTGTTTCTTCTATAAGATACAACTGCCTTCATAGCACAGAAGACAACAAGTCATCTTAATCTTGTCAGTTTTCCAATTGATCTTTGGATTATAATCTTTTAGCTAGTTATACTCTAAGATCAAGTTTTGCTTTCTGAGAGCCAAGACTGCAAGAAGCATTCTTTCTAAATGGGTACTTTAGTGGAGCAGGATGTCTACTACTATAGTAACTTAGCCTGAGATGACTTAATTATACTTCAAGTCTGAGTTAACAAGAAAACTCAATAAAGTTTCTATTGGATTCTATATACTACTTATACAACTACTACATGGTCTGTGCACTACTTTCCCACACTCATCATGTGATGTGACCTTGTGACTATGACATGCAACATTGTCATATGACACTTTCCTGCACTCTTTTCTTGTATTGTAAGTCCAAATTAGAAAAGAAAAGAAAAGAAAAATAAAGTAACATAAAATAATAACTTAGCCATTTTGCCAAGTTATAACACCCCCTCTCAAGATTTCTTGTCCCAAGGATTTTGACAACTCATAGTAGAGATCACAGATATTCCCCATTTCATTATTCTCTTCATTTTACTCTCTAAGTCTAGATTCTTCTTAGCCAATTTCTTCTTTTTCTTCCTTGATCATCTCTATTATTCCTTGTCCCCTAATTGATCCTCCCTTCTAGCATCTCCAATTCCTTTCTAACCTTGTCCAGTATTCTTCATTATACCTCTTATTTGTCTATCTATATAACTTTCTTGCTGTAAATCTCCCTAATAATTTCTCTCTCCTAAATATTCCTTTTTCTTTCTCTTGTTTCCTTACATCTTCCATATCTTGCTGATATTTCTTCTCAAATTTCTTAATTGCCTCCGTGGCATTCTCCAAATTCTCCTTTTCTTCCTAAGTATTGAATTCTGCTATGAATTCCTTCCATTATATGAGATACTTGTCTTTTCCTCATATCTATCACTTGTTTAGAATCTTCTTGACTTCCCACTCCTCTTTTTCTTCTATTATAACTAGAGCTGGTTGCTCCCTTCTCTGACCTTTCACTTGCCCTATATATTTATGTATCCTGCTGATATTTACTACTAGATATATTTTTATTGTACTAGGTATTTCCAGTTCAACTGCATTTGTCAATACAATTTTCTTTATTTTTTAAGGGCCTACAAACCTCTTTGTCAACTTTTCTATTTGTCACAAAAAAGTGATTACTAAATAGTAACATGGAGGTATAACAAAATACCTGTTCAAAGAACTACATAAATAGCTGGACCCTCATTAGCAAATAGCCTTGCTAATATCGCTCTTTTGGTGTAGTGGTGAACCATACAGTATGTAACTACTAGTCCATAGTACAACTGTGACTTTATTCTTCTTCTGATCATTTGATATTTCAAATTCTTAGTACTGAGCATTACCAAGTCTCTTACTTTATACTCACTGACTTTTACTCTCTTTCTATTGGTATACTTTTTCATCTCTTCTTGTGTCTTTTCTAGTACCACTTTTGCTTCTTCTTGGATTTCTTTCATCTTTGTCACAAACTTCTTTGCTCCTTTATATCTCTTTTTTTTTCTCATCTCAAACCCCATCCTAGGATCCTGCCTATAGTTTGCTTTAAAGAGCAATGTTTTCATACTCAAGTATACTTTGTTATTATATGCAAACTTTGCTGTTCCTAACCAATCTAGCTACTGCTCTTGTTTATAATCTATAAATATTCTTAGATATTGTTCAAGCTCTTGATTGACCCTCTTTGTCTGTCCATCTATTTGAGGATGGAATGCTGTTGATATCTTGCTTTCAATCCCTAACATTCTATTCAACTCTCTCATTAATCCTACTGTAAACTGTGGTCCTCTATCTAATATGATACTTTCAGATAGACTATGTAACTTCTATATATTATTTTTGAGCAATCTAGCTAAACTATCACAAATGGCCACTTACTGGTTTGTAATTGGTTTATTTGATAATCAAAGTGCTCAAAAAAGCAAAGTTAGATAAGCAGCAAAAGATATTAAGTCTGAGGTTTATCCTCAGACATACAGTTCTTAAATACATAATTGTAGTAGTCTATGCACCAGAACAGCCTACCATATGATCACTACCTATTGTTTTACATATAGGAGTGCTATTGTTCTTGAAATAGAGATGACATAACTGTCTTAGGACAGTCCTTTGTTCTATTCAAGGACAGATGATAATCTATAGGTAAAAATCAATGTTATATATAAACATTGAGGACCTTGTATCTTCATGGGATCTTATTGCCTTGGGGTCTATTTATAACCAAAAGCAGTGCATTGAAGAGAGCTTCACAATAGTCATTGAAGCAAATAATTATATCAAGTGGTTCCTAAGATATTAGCAATTTAGTGTCTAATGACTTGGTAATCACCAACTGATCTGCTGATAACTCAATGAATACTGATTGCCTTGAGATGCTTTTAGTACCATTTGAAAGATTTTCTTAAGGGCTTTTGGTTGCTATTTAGATTGTTGAAATTGGTCAAGTATTCCTAAAGTTATAGTCTGAATAAAGTTTGTGACAGTTGGACATTAGCTTGTCTGCCAGCTGTTTTGTATGGTTTTTGTTCCTCTAGTAGGAGTTGCACCCTTCTACATATTGCTTTACTTCTTTTGTTACCCCTGGCTACCAGAAGTTCCTAGTAACCAATTCTACTGTTTTCTACTGCCCTCTATGTTCTCCTACTGGTATATCATAATGTAGCCTGATAATTTCTGCTCTCAATGTATCATCTTTAGGCACATATATCTTTTCTTCTTTATATATTACACCATCTACTTCTCTCCACTCTTTATCTCATAGCATTTTTACTCCAGTCTACTTTATTTTCTCAACTGTCTTGACTACCTCATCATCTTTTACTTTTGACTGCCTTACTTTTTCCAATAAGTCCACTCCTTCTACAATAACCTCTACTTTCTCTGTTCTTCTAACTTCTAGTTATTCTGGCTTTACTAATGTCTCATTCTCATTGTCTCTTTCTATTCCTACCTCCCAATTTGACCTTCTGCTCAAACTATCTATCTTCTCTATTTTACTTCCAGGAGCATATTTTAGTATAAAGTCAAATCTTGACAGGTAGTGTGTCTATTATGCTTGTCTTCTATTCAACTTTTGTATTTTCATGAAGTATTCTAAGTTCTTATAATCAGTCCATATTTCAAACTTAGTTGTTGTCTCTTCTAAAAAGTGCCTCTATGTTTCCAAGCATCTAACTACAACTAATATCTCCTTGTTATATATTTTATAGTTGCACTCTATGTCACTTAACAACTTAGAAATAAAAGCCACAGATCTCCATAGTTTATTGGTATATCTCATTGACAGTACTCCACCCATTGTATAGTTTAAAGCATTTACCTCTACTCTAAACTCCTTATTTAAGTCTGGAGCTACCAGCACTGGTTTCATAGTGAAAATCTCTTTGAGCTCATCAAATACTTGTTTTTGCTCCTTCTCCCACTGCCATTTCACATTCTTCTTGGTCAGTAAGTTTATTGGTCTTGCTATTCTTGCAAAATCTTTTACAAATCTCCTGTAGTAATTGGTGAGTCCTAAGAATTTTCTAACTTCTCTGACATTCTTTGGCATTGGTCAACTCAGTACTCCATTTACCTTTTCTTTTTCTATTTCTATTCTATCAGATCCTATGATAACCCCTAAGAATCCAATTTTCCACACTTTCCATATATACTTCTCTGGCTTCATATATAGATCATTCTCTTCCAACCTCCTCAATACTTCATCCACAATTTCATCATGTTCTTTCTCTGTTTCTGTTCCAACCAATACATTATTATCTACAAATGTAGCAATCTTTTCTTTATTGATCAGGTCTCTCAGAATTTTATTCATCATTGCTTGGAATATAGCTGGTAAATTTGTCATTCCAAAAAACATTACTGTTGGCCTAAAGAATCCTATATGTATTGTAAATGCTTCCTTCCACTCATCCCCTTCCTTGATCCTCACATTATTGAACTCCCATTGTAGGTCCATTTTAGTAAATACTTTTTTACTCTCCATGTTGTTTATTAAATCTGTAATTAATAGAAGTGGGTAGTTATTCTTTACTGTCTGGTTGTTTAGACTTCAGTAGTCTATTACTATCTTCTTGTTTCTATCTTTCTTGCCTACAAAGAAAACTGGTGATATCTGAGGGGATTTTAAGAGTCTGATATACCCCTTTCTCAACTGATCATTTACAAAGTTCTGAACTTCTTTCCTCTCATCTTTGGACAAAAGGTAAATTCTTCTCTTTTGTAGTTTAAATATCTCTTTGAGATCTATGGTATGATCCCAAATCTTCCTTGTTGGCATCCTTTCCAACTCTACCTTTCCAAATACTTTCTTCTACTTCAGAAATCTTCTTGGAACCATTTCCTTAATTTTTCTGTGGTCTGCCTCAATCTCCTCCTCTTTTCCCCAATCCTTTTTGTCATCTACTGCCCATCTTACAATTTTCTTCTCCTCTAGGATAGCTATTCTTTTCTCTTTCTTTATTTTTCTGTTCTCTTTCTCCTTTTTATTTCTTCCACATATCAGTGGATATCTCATCATCTTGACTTCCTCTGTTTCCCAATTAATGTCTGGATTGTGCACCTACAACTACAACATCTCCAATATTATATTTGCCTTTTCTAGGTCACATACATCCATTTTCATCCTTTCCATATGGTTTTTGTAATACACATTCACTTTTACTTAATGTGTAATTGCTTCTCCACTATTATATGTTCCATCTACATTCTTGACTGTCAGTGGTCTTTCTAATTTCTACAGTTGAAAACTGTGTTTAGCTGCCATTTTTCTATCCATAAACACTCTTGTAGTTTCACTGCCTAGGAGTACTTTCACTGTTGTCCCTTCATAGGTATCTATCTTCTTTATTCCAATATTCAACCACACCTCTCTTAATATTTTGAACGTTCTCCTCAAGTCTCTCTATTCACCTTTCTCTTTTGTTATACCTTTTGGAAGCTCTATCCATACACTGCCTTGCTGTACTTTTCCCTCTGTGGGGCGTGCTGCCTCTCCCTAGTTCTACCACTCTCTTTTTCTTTCTATCCTATATTTTGGGTATGAAATCCTTCTTCTTTTCCATTCTGATACCTTTCTCACAATTGCATTCCTTCTTCTATACTTTATACACTCCACTTTTGTCATTTCTCCTTTTCTTGCTTTTTCTTCTCTCTAGTTCTATGCTTTTTGGCATGAGCTGCACCATATGTTTCTTGTCTCTTGAGGAATTTTTGTTCTTAATTTTTGTAGGTCTACACTCCCTTTGTTATGAGAGCCCCAAAAAAGGAAATAGTTTCCTACACATTCAAATACCTAATCCACAATCTCAAATCATATAATGGGGTTAAGATATAAATAGCAGGGGACTTAGGTAATCCTATCATATGACAAGTCAGGTGATTATAGAACATTCTGAAAAGAACATATGATTGTGGGACTGTAAAGTACAGCCACTGTAATTGTAGTATAAGTAGGACTGCAATCCAATAAAGAACTCCATTGAGTTCTTTCTGAACAACCATCTTGGTTGAGCTCTAAAGTCTTCACAACTCCACGCTAACACCTTTGTCTTTGTATCCTTTACAGTCCACATATATTGCTACTATCTCTTGTCTTCTTACTTTTACTTCTTCCTTTACTCTATATTGCATTACCCTACTTGCTATCATTTCAAATTTATTCTGGGAAGTTGGTTTCTCTTTTATCTCCTTTTTTCTATTCCTGCAATTGTAGACTAGGTGTCCAAACTTTCTACACTCTCAACATACTCTTTCTTCTCTGCCTTTTTATCTCTGCCCTTAGTTTAGTGAGGGTATACCATTGGTTGAGCATTCCACTCATAAAAGAGTTATATTAATCTAGAGACATGGTGCTATATCTCTAGAAAAGTTAAATAAGAAAATGATCTTACTAATATTACATCTACTAGGATACAAGATCTTTACCTAACTAGATACCTACTGCTCTACTTACTACTGCTCTGGTACTATGGTTATACTATTATCCCAAGGAGAGAATCTCTAACCTAGATATCTTCTTAAGGATGTGGTGTTACTCCTCTGTATATGTAGCCTACAATGGGACTTCAGTACAAGGTTTTTAAAGTAAAAAGATACAAGTAGTCTACTGGCAACACTACCCAATTAGCAGGTTAGGTCTCAGACACAATACCTGAGCTTGGTACTATACTTCCACTAATAGTCTCTAACTGACTATCAAGTTCCCTTAAGCCTAGAGCCTAGCTATGTCATGGTGGTCCTGAGCTGTGTCATCCAGGTACTAAAGAAGATAAGAGAGTAAGCTAGCAAGGCTCTGTGATGAGCAGTGCTAATAAGGAAATCAAGTTCTAGTGTAGTGACTTAGTCTAAGATAACTTAACCGCACTTCTAGTCTAAGTTAACAAAAAGAATTCAATAAAGTTCCCATTTGATTACTATATACTACTTATACACACTTTGTATTTACTTCTATTTATAAAGTTCTATGTATTTCTTTTGAGTTATTCTCTCTCATATATCCACTGGTTATTTGATCAAATGAAAAAGAAAAGAAATATAAATAATAACTTAGCTGTTTTGGCTGTGTTATAATATTTGTTAATCTATCTACTACTACCAAGATTGAGTTGTATTCCTGTGCCAATAGTAGCTTTGTAATGAAGTCTACTAATATATAACTCCAGGGCTTTTCTAGTATTGAATTGAGTATCAATTTGCCTGCTGGTTGTTCTGTATAGTTTTTGTTTCTTTGGCAAGAATCACATCTCTTCCATATATCACTTTACTACCTTAGTTACTTCTGATTACCAAAAGTTTCTTGTGACCAATTACACTGTTTTCCATTGTCCCTGTCATATACCAAAAATTTAGTATTATTTAATATTAATATTTATTTTCATTTTATTTTATTTATAATTTCTGCTCCTAAACTCCTAATTTATCTACTCCTATAGGATCATGATGTAGACCAAACACTTGTATATCAACTCCTATTCTGGGATTTGTATAAGTACTCTACCAGTATTATGATATGGCCAAAATAGCTAAGTTATTATTTATATTTCTTTTCTTTTCTTTTCATATTTGGACTTACTATACAAGAAAGAGTGCAGGAAAGTGTTACATGACAATATCACATGTCAGGATGTCACAATGTCATGTCACATAATAATATCACATAATAAATGTGGAAAAGTAGTACACAGACCATGTAGTAGTTGTAGAAGTAATATATAGAATTAAATAGGAACTCTGTTGACTTCTTCTTGTTAACTTGGACTAGAAGTAGTTCTAAGGTATTATAGTCTAAGTTCTTACAAAAGATCAGTATTATGTACAAGTATTGAGGGCCTTGTATCTCCATAGGATCTTATTGCCTTGGGGTCTATTTATAGCTGAAAAAAGCACATTAAAGAGAGCTTTATGATGGTCATTGAAGCAAACAATTATGTCAAGTAGTTTCTAAGATATCAGTGATTTAGTGTTTGGTAACTTAGTAATCACCAACTAATCTGCTGATAACTTGGTGAATAATAATTGCCTTGAGATGTTTTTGGTACTATTTGAAAGGTCTTCTTAAGGCTTTTGGCGGCCATTTAGATTGTCAAAATTGGTCAAGTATTCCCAGAGTTATGGTCTGAATGAAGTTTATGATAATATATCTCTTAAACTTTATTACTTCTGAATTACCTCTCTTTCAGACAACATTCCACTACTCCAAAATATGCAACCACATACATAATAGAAGATTGAGGCACAGTGTATGAGCTGAGGCTAAGGTTGTTCTATTTCTTTGTTGTTACTATATTCCCTCCAAACTAGCTGTAAAACTATAGGACCAGAAAGCAATGTCTCTTATCTTATTTAGTAATGTTATACTCTCCAGATCTACCCTTTATGTCCTTTTCTAGAACCCAAAGTATGCATTCATAGTATATTTATAGTAATTCTTAGTATATTCCTACCTTTTTCACACTGCTATCCCTACCTTTCTGACAGTCCCCCATGTTCTCCTACTAGTATATCATGATATAATCTAATAATCTCTGCCCTTAACTCCTCATTCTTAGATATATATACTTTTCCCTCTTTGTACATTATACTATCAAATTCTTTCTATTCTTTATCTCTTAACATCTTTATCCCTGCTTGTTTTATCTCTTCTATAGCTTTAACTACTTTATTGTCCTTTACTCTCAATTGCCTTACTTTTTCTAATAAATCCACTCCTTTCATAATTATCTTCACTCCTTCTGTCCTCCTCACTTCTAACCATTCTGGCTTAACCAGTGTTTTATCCTTGTTATCTTTTTCTACTCCAACCTCCTAGTCTAGCCTCCTGCTCAAGCTATCTGTCTTCTCTATCTTACTTCCCAGAATATATTTTAGTGTAAAGTCAAATATAGACAGGTATAGAGCCCATGTAACTTGTCTCTTATTTAACTTCTGTACTTTCATAAAATATTCAAGATTCTTATAGTCTGTCCAAATCTCAAATTTTGTTGTCATTCTTTTCAAAAAATGCCTCTATGCTTCCAAGCATCTAACTACTACCAACATTTCTTTGTTATATATCTCATAGTTTCTTTTTGTATTACTTAGAGATTTTGAGATGAAAGTAACTGGTCTTCACAACCCATCAGAGCATTTTACTGATAACACTCTTCCAGTAGTATAATTTGAAGTATCTGCTTCTACCCTGAACTCCTTATCTAAGTCTAGGGCTGCTAGTACTAGCCTGGTCATAAAGATCCTTCTAAGCTTATCAAGTGTTTGTTGTTGTTCTCCTCTCCAATACTACTTTATATTCTTTCTTGTTAGCATGTTCATTAGCCTGACTACTCAAGCAAAATCTTTGATAAACCTCCTATATATAAGGGCAACCAGAGTGGAGTGAACTCTAGGAGAATCCTTAGTCATATTATAGCTCTTAAGTATATTACAACTTACCTCCAGGAGAATTCTTAGAGTTTAGAATAAGGCTCCTGGGGATGTACTCTATAATATATATACTACTACAGTTGTGTATCCCTGATCCTATAGTCCTATCCAGCAGGGTCAGGAGTTATCAAGTCAAGCTAAGGTAATTAAATATTACTATGTAACATTTAATTAGATATAGGGTTATTCCAGGAGGTTGGTTTAGTGTTCCAGAGATGGTGTTGGTAGGGTCCTCTTATACTATAGTAGTTTGCAAGATCTAAAAATTTCCTAACATCTTTCATATTCTTTGGCTCTGGCCAACTTAGCACTCTATCTATCTTTTTCTTTTCCATTTCTATCCCATTGGGTCCTATAACAACCTCTAGGAATCTGATCTTTCTTACTTTCCATATATAGTTTTTTGGTTTGATATACAGGTCATTTTCTTCTAGCCTTTCCAATACCTCTTTTACTATTTCATCATATTCTTTCTCTATTTCTGTCTCTACCAACATATCATCCATAAAAGCCATCACTTTTCCTTTGTTGATTATATCTCTGAGAATTTTGTTCATTATTATCTGGAATGTAACTGGTGAATTTGTTATTCCAAAGAACATAACCATTAGTTCAAAGAACCCTATATATATTATGAACACTCCTTTCCACTTATTTTCTTCTTTTATTCTTACATTGTTAAATCCCTACCACAAGTCTATTTTAGCAAATGTTCTTTTTGCTCCTTATATTATGTATTAAATATGTAATTAATAAAAGTGGGTAGTTGCTCTTTACTGTTTGATCATTTAGACTATAGTAATCTATTACTATTCTCTTACTTCCATTCTTCTTGTCTACAAAGAATATTAGTACCATCTAAGGGGATTTTAATAGTCTAATGTACCCCTTTCTTAGTTGATCATTTACAAAATTCTAAAATTCTTTTCTTTTATTTTTAGATAAAGAATAAATTCTTCTTTTTCATGGTTTAAATATCTTCTTTGGATATGTAACATGGTCCCAAATTTTCCTTGTTAGTATTCTTTTTGACTCCATCTTTCCAAATACCTTTCTTCACTATAGGAATTTCTTTGGAACTATTTTCTTGATTTTTCTATGGTCTGTTTCAATTTCATTCTCTGTTTCCCAATCTTTCTTATCATCTATTGCCTATCTCACTATCTTTTCCTTCTTTAATATTACTACTCTTTTTCTTTTCTTTACTTTCTGCTCTTCTTTTAACTTTGTATTTTTTTCACATAATAGTAGGTATTTTGTAATTTTGACTTCTTCTGTTTCCTAGTTAATTTTTAGATTGTATACTTGCAACCATGGTATCTCCAATATAATGTCTGTTCTCCACAAATTACATATATTTATTCCCATCCTTTTTATATGGCTTTTGTAATATACATTTACTTTTACCTGGTATATAATAGCCCCTCTATTGTTGTTTGTTCTATTCACATTCCTAACTGTTACTGGTCTATCTAGCTTCTGTAGCTTAAACCTATGTTTTGCTGCCATTTTTCTGCCTATGAACATTTTGGTTGTACTACTATCCAAGAGTACTTTCTGTCATGATACAGTCAAAACAACTAAGTCATTATTTATTTTCTTTTTCTTTTTCTTTTTTCTTTTAATTAGAAAACTGAGAAATGACTAAAAGAGATACGTGGGAGTTCATAAATAGAAGTAAACACAGGATATGTATAAGTAGTATACTATAATCAAATGAGAACTCTATCAAGTTCTCCTTGTTAACTCAAACTAGAAGTAGACCTAAGTTGTCACAGTCTAAGGTCTTACACTTTCACTGTTATACCTTCATATATATCTACTTTCTCTATCTTTATATTTAACCTGTCAGGGTCATGTGACACATAATATCAGTCAATAGATAATACAATAATGCTATGCAACTCAAGTCAAGTTGATTTAGCAGCTAAGTCTTTGAGGATTACAAAGAGAACTCAATGGGGTTCTCAATTGATTGAGCTACCTACTTATACAAGTATACTATTTGCTCTCATTTACCTTGATGGTATTCAACTAGCCAAGAGACTACTAGTTTGATTCTCTTTGCCTATCTTTCTATAAATAGATATTCCTTGGTCATAGTCAGGGTGACTCATGACAAATAATTATATAATAATATATGTAATACTGCTATAAGGAAAAGCC
>Ga0153937_1000230_pt1 | contig 19916 bp, 26 predicted proteins | sample TSNY021MetaG_FD_104680 | JGI IMG/M metagenome (GOLD analysis project Ga0153937, IMG submission 104680) | Attine ant fungus gardens microbial communities from New York, USA - TSNY021 MetaG | ecosystem: Host-associated > Fungi > Mycelium > Unclassified | place: USA: New York, Robert Murphy County... | reverse complement strand
GCGCAGCGAACTAAGACGTCTTGATGCACCGATCGAGGAGAGATCGCTTCTTGTAACTGAGCCTTTTCCTTTTCTCGGTACCGAGCGTGAGGATCGGTCAATATTATTGTTTCATTGTCCACTGGAGGAGCAGGGAGTACAGGTGATGGGGTGGAAATGCGTTCAGGACGAGGAGATAGTACGACTCGCGGTCCTGTACACTTGGCGCGACTTGCGACCACATTGGCAAGCAGGGAGAGGTCAGCAAACGAGGCGTTCGGATGTTCTTTGATTCGACGCCAAGCGTTATTGGTGGGCATGGTATCCGAAATTTCAGAAGAACTATATGAAGAGATGGACAGTGAGCAGTGCTCACAGCCGCCACCTTGCCCCGAGTGGCATACGCAAGATCCTGATGAGCTGCCTCCCGACAAGTCAACGCAAGGAGGGCGAGTTGCAACGGTCTTCTCGATTGCAGAGCAGAAGGCCTTCCCGAATGCATCGTCTGCACATGCAAGGCAGTTAGATGGATCTCCTGAGCAATTTGGACGGGAGGGTAGGTCAGGTAGTCGGGTTTCTGCTAAGACCTGGACAGGGAAAATAGAGTTGACATTACTAGGTGTTGCACGGCGACGCAGGGGGACAGGAGGTTTATATGCGGGTAAATTATCGAGGATAGAAGATTGGGGAGGTTGGGGAGTTGGCCCCAGTTGGACAACACAATTGCTCGGTATGACCATCGAAGAGGGGAAATCCTCAGATTTGGAGGTCGCGGTAAGTGTCGAACGACCAGCAACTTGTTGAGCAGCGAGTTCGCGACATACACAAGGCGTGTCGTCACTACAAAAACCACAATCAAATGTTGGGAAGGAAGAAGTTGGACACAATGGAATTGATTTAGTGGGATGACTCAGATTGATGTCAGTTACAACTAGATGTGTCGCCTCCGAAGATTGCATGTCAAAAACGGGCGAGAACCTAGAATCAGAAGAACCAGAGGAATTGGGAGAATTGACCATGGAAGGAGGTGAAGGTAAATGGGAAGCCGATGTAGGCTTGTCAAGCGACTCAGAACTAAGACGAGGTTTTTTGCAGGCAGCTCGAGAGCTGACATTGGCAGGAGAAGTCTCTCTCCAGCGCTTGTTCTCCTGCTGGACCAGGTTATCTTGTTCGAATTTGGAGATCCTGTCATTAAGTAGTGTATTCTCTCGTCGCAGAGACTCGTTCTCTTCTTTCAAGCGTTTGGCAATGTTTTGCAGTGCAACATTCCGTTCAATTTCCCCCTGTTCATATTGTTGAATGCGCGCTTGCAGTTCTGCAAGCTGAGACTGCTTTCTCTCGCGAAATGCGCGCTGTGCAGCCCTGAAACCACGGTGTTCAGAAAGGGAGAACCGTGTGTTGAAAATCAGCACCCAACCTATTTTGAATTCGACGACCCTTAGCATCGGGCTATATAGTATTAGTAACAATCAAGATAATCATGAAGAAACAAGTCACACATCGTCTTCGTTCTTGACAGAAGGTGCGGGGTCCTTCTTGGGCTTACGGCCTGGCTTGGGCTTGGGTTGGATGACCCATTCCTTGGAGGCTTTTCCCGAGTGAGAATATGAAGCTTAGTGAAGAAGTGAAGCCCACCTGTCGCCCAAAGTAGGGTATTCGACGATGTGGAAGAGGCAGCAGACATTGGAAGAGCAGAAAGAAAGCCTGGGTCTTTTATTTGATCTGGTCAAACGTTGTCTTATCAGATATCGGAATCCAGAGTCCGGGCCGGTAAGGAGTTTCTCACGCTTGCTCCGAGTACATTCACACCACGGCGTGTGCTTTCCACGTTTGTATTTACCAGTTCCATTACGATCGCAACTTTCTGCATTCTCAGCTCGTCTCGATGGCCTGTTGACCTGAAATGTCTATTTCCTCGGGGGGAATGGGTTTTCGTGTAAGCTATCAAACCTTAAATGCAACCACGATTATCGGACCGAAACGCTATCCCAGGAATGTGGACAATAACAGCCCATTTCACATCTGGTTCCGCTTTGAAAACATGTGTACAGCATTTATTTTCTCATCAATGCGAAAACCATGCTACAAGACAGGGGATGCCTGGCAAACGAGCGGAACCGAATGCACACCAATCACAATTCTTCCTCAATTTGTTCGATCACTTCGTCTACCCACACTTCAATTTCTTCTTTATCTTCATTCGACGGACTGTGCCTATCGTTTTTGTGTCCATGTTCATTTGCTAAATCTCGTCGGCGCCGAGTATTCCACTCATCCACAAGCCGCTTGCGCAAAGCGATAAGCTCTGCACTGATGTTGCTTTCTTCTGCAGCATCCTCTTCGTCAAAGATACGACTGAATTCGCGTAGATTTCTGCGAATTTTCTTTTGCTGTTCTTTTGTCAACAACGTTGAAGGTCTCGGCCGCCATATAAATTGTTTGAAGCGATCTAGGATTTGTTTCATGAGTTCTTGCCCTCGAAAATCCCAGATAGCGTAACCGTTTTCCAACTGCCAAACTATTGGTTCAATACAAAGTTAGACTACGTGTGGAGGTCCATACCGTGTGAGTCCATGCGCTTGCGCTGGTCGCCAAATAACGCCCACTTGGGTCCCACTCAACGTCAGTGACACCATAGTGATCTGCCGTGCCAAGCAGCTGGATGCCACTTGCCCAATCCTCTTTGGACGTTTGTGTATCTTTCCGGTTCACATCATCTGAGTTAAAATCCAGATCCCAGAACTCTAGTTCTGATTTGGTAGAAGACCCAACAGTAGCCAATACCACATGGCGTCCCCGTGGGGACCACCGAATGGCGTTGCTCGTGCGACCGGACAGACTCCCTGTCGTTTGCTTTGGTAAAACTCTAAAATAAACATGTAATCACTCACGGAGAAGTCTAAAATCATTTTTGGAGTGATCCAGCTGATAGAAACTGACGTCCGTCTTAATAGTAGCACCTGGACCAGGATTCCCTAGATTAGGATCACTGCTGGAAACGATTGCAAATCGATCTCCCTTGGGCTCCCATGAGAAATCAATCACAGTGTCTGAGAATTGATTGTAAGTGTGAAATTGGTTTGAATTATGACTAAGACAAACCTTTTAGTTCAACGACTTCAACTGGGAAGTCTTTTTCGCGCATCCGAAAGATCTCTAAGTTGCAGAAAATAGACTTCTTTGTCTTTGTATGACGATCGACTTTCACACAGAGGAAATCACCCTGATTCTGCCAGTATATTTTACACTGAACGTTTGGTAAGCAACAGCAACACAAAAGTAGAAGAGAAACTTGCCTCTGTGACATTGAATAAGTTTTTCTGGCGCAAGATAGTCCGACTTGGAAAGCTAAGTAGAGTGACTCGCGCCGGTTGATTTGCTACTTCGGGCGTCCAGTACACAAGCATGTTTTCCCGGGCTTTTTTGGTTGTTTTGATACCTCCTTTAGCATCTCTCTCCGTTACCTCCTTGTCTCTTTCTCCAAGGGGACACCATTCAAAATCAACGACGCCCTCTATCTTCAGACTTTTTTTCCCATGCAGACCCATTGCGGGAAGTTCGTAGACACTGATCATTTGGCCATGGGTGGTGCGTGCGATGAACTTGTCGTCGGGACTCCATTTCAGGATTGGCCACTGCATTTGCTTTTTCTGCCCAAGAGTATCACCTTCATTGGTTGTGGAGAATGTGCGAAGAAGATGACCCGATTTGATATCCCAAATAGCAACATTGTTACCTTCGTCATCTGGTGAGAAATATTGGGGACCTTGTGTTGCATTATCAGGAACAACAATGGGCTCGTTGGACCATGTGACGAGGTAACTCTCGCACGGAGAGAAGTCGATGAGCTTGACAAGTGGGTGAGCAAATCGTTGCTGTTGACTCCAAGATGAGCCACCCCAGATGCGGACACCCTGCCGATGCAAAGTCGCACTATATGTTCCTAGTGGCGACCATGCCACGTAAAGGAAGTTAGTCCAACTCTTGGAGTAAGAAAGTCAATGATCGCACGCCAGAACTCAAACCAGAGGAAAACGCACTGGTTTGTGTGCAATCTCATATTGCGAAGGTTTCCCATGCCAGTGAATCAGGACCTCCTCACCCCGATATGTCACATACTGATCCCGGCCCTGAGGATCGGCGAGCCAAGCTCGTAAATGTTCCTAGCCTAACGTCACCTTGGCAGGGCATTGTTTTAGAACAGAATCATACCTTGGGAACGAACTCTTCAACTTCTGGCTCCACATATGCCTCATCAAGATTTGCATATTTTTCAATGTCAGAGAATCGATTAAGTTTGAAGGTGTGTTTGGCATCAAATGGATGATTATGGAGTGCTGCTAAGGCAAGATTGGTCTCATCAATATTGCGGAATTCCATAAAGAGAAAGCTGTCAACGTGCAGGTGAGAATTGCACCCTAAGTAGAGAGATTTGTGCATGTACCCTTTGCTTCTGCCAGCCGATTCATCCCATGGGATATGGATATCATTTGGTTTGATAGTGACTCCTTTCCTGGAAAATTCTTTGCAGACCTTTGTCAGGAGTTTGTCGAGTTTGTCTTTGCCGATGATGGGAACGCCGTCTACTACTAGTATATTGTCAAAGCCTTCATCTTGCTTTACTTCGTACCTGAAAATATTCAGAATGAGGGATGAATGGAGAAATATTGTGCATACTTGTTCTCAATATCTGAAAAGTCGATGTTTTCTGGATCCTGTAAGAGAATAGCAGGCATGATGGAGACTGACAAGATTTTTCCCAGTAGTGCTGATTCCTGTATGTAGTTATTTGCTTGATATGGTTATTGCAACGCGGTATTCAAACCTGGAGCATTAAATGGAATTTCTGGTGTTGTCCACAAAGGTTACAATCTAAGACTGGCCAGCCAGTGTTTCTAGTCAAGTAGAATCAATTTCAAGCATATAGTTAATGCTTTCAGAGTGAAAAGTGGACATTACATAATCAAATAGCTTCCATTTTTTGCGAACAGTGTACTTTTGAGCAAGGACATGGTGTTGCGGTGTACTCATCTTGAGCGCATATTCGCCTGTCATATTTCCTCCTCCAGCTTTGTTTGCAGGCGACATGTATCTCTCTCTACTGATTCACCCCAGCCCCATCTTGTTCATGATGAACAATTGTCCCACTCACTGGATGATACTGTTCGTCCTCCCCCTAGGCCAAAGGTAGCAGAGTATCTTCGGTATGTAGCTCAGAACTCGGAAGTGACTCTCAAGGATCTGGAGAGCCTCCGTCCTTCGTCTCACAGTCCAGTCGGTTCCGCCCAATATGAGGCAGAATACGAGGCATTAATGGCAAAGCTGAATCGATCTTTCACTGTGATCCAGCTTCGAAAGTTTCTTGATATCTATGGCGTACCCATTTCGAAAAGTTTGCCCAAACGCAAAGCCGCATCAGCAATCATTGAGAAGAAATGGGACTGGCCTTCGCTCGCCCAGAGTCAGAAGCTGGCAAGATCCAAGAAGGAAATATCAACTTCTGGTAAGTTGTTGATCATATTCGCTGTCTATCTGCTCTTCAAGGTACTCTTAGCCATTCCGTTGGATCCTCATCAAGCATTCCTGCTCCTCGGGAAAGGTTCGGCAGTGAACTACTAAACGTTGAGTCATGAACTTATACATTTCCTGTGTAGATGGCAATGAAATATTGTCGCTTTCGAGAGCCTACAATGTTCACCTACGATTCTCCCATAAACCTTTGTCTTTGACAATTATCGGCACCACAGCTTCGGTAGAACAACTAGAACAACATGTAGAAGCTATCAAACAGGTGCAATATTCATTGTTTTTTTGCGTTGATTGCCCTTTGAACGTATTGGTCAGGAAATTGGACGGCAAGACTTCATCCCTCCGCTTCCAGTTGACCTACCCGCATCTTTGCAAAAACTTTCCCGCTCCTCAGGCTGTTTCCTAGAAAATTTACCAGACGGGAAAGTGAGTTCACGGACAGTTCGTTGATTTGAATTTAACTCTGTTCCAGGTTCGAATTTGGTATCGTAAAAGTTCTCAAACCTCTGTCTCTTTGGCCAAAAAGCTTATCATGCAACATGCTATTAAAGTCAGTTTCAAGTGATTCACCGAATCCATACCTCATGAAACCTACAGGACGTTAAAGTACCGCTCGCCGCTGGCGTCTTGGAAGCCGAGCAAAAGCAATCGGCTGCTTATGCAAATTTGCAACCCCTCTATGCTCTCTATCCATTCTTTTGTGGTCATACCTCTGCGTTGATGGAGACAAGTGGTTTCCGCTTTCGGCGTGTTGGAAAATGGTTTGGACAAGAGAGAGTAGTCGCTCATATCAATGGGAATGTTTCGCACCACTTCGTCCCATCGACCGGGTAAGTATCTTAAGGGTGCTATGTTCAAATTATCGGTAGTCCTCACTTGTGTTCTAGTGATCATATCAATGCTCGCGAGCAACTCCTCGCTCAGATGGGTGAGTTAGACGGGGATCGACCTCCTTCCATATCTGCAACGTAAGTACTATCGTCCTCTTATGGAGCGTTTATTAATCATGTCATTAGACCTGGTCACCTCGTCCTCCGTTCTCAGGGAGTTACAGCTGCCTCACTGTCTCCTCCATTTGAAGGTAACAGGAACTTCAACGAAGTTATGGATTGGGTGCGGGGAGAAAATACGAGCACAGAGTTCATACATAGGTGAGTCCTGTGATTTCGTGTGTCAGCCTTGAACTTATTGCTCAGCCCTCCTGTTTCCTTCTGGCAAGCACCCGATTTCGGTCAACCGTGGAGGCGCCGCCTTGTGTATGAGACAACAGGCCAAACACATATTTTAGTTTTTGAATATACCTCTCAAAAAGGTATTCAGGCTGAAGATGACCGTATAGATTGTGGTGTTATTCCTGGGCCTACTCTCCGAGGTGGAGCCGTGGTAAGGCTAGACATGTTTATGCCGGATGAGTTTGTATCATTTCCCTTTTTTCCTGTTCACTATTGATTAGCAATCAGGACAAGAGATTTCCGGTTAACACTTACTTGTAATCGCGATTTCCTAGAAGTGTCATGGCCAAATGAGCTTTCAAAGCTAGTGACGAACGACACTCCGTAAGTAAATCGGTCATTGGCAACCCCTTGACTTATATGATATATTCAGGTCTCGGACGTCTGATGCACCCTTAGTGCTTACACATGAAACAAGAGAATACGTTCTGAGGGAAGACTCCTTTGTCCAATCAACCATTACTCCCATCGGGCCTGAGAATCACCCAGTGAACACCACTAGTGAACGCCGATTCGATCACCAGAGTTCAGTGTCTTATCTATCCTATGAAGTAAGTTCGAATTTTTGGGGTCCGTAACATCCAGTCCTGATTTATCACAGGTACATTGTTCCGATCCTTCCTCGGACGCGGCGTGGCAAGCATTTTGGGACAAATGTGAGAAAGTCGTTCAGGATGGATCGGTACCGCGAGATGCACAGTCATGACAAGTTTCATCTTTCATCACACAATGTTTACCCACGAGGTCAAGTCGGGTTCAGCCAATCAGTGGACTAGCCTACAGTAACAATCAGTATCATAGTGATTCTAATGGGGTTAAGCGCGTCTACGCTTCTTTTGATGCTTTTCTCTGAGTCTCTTGGCGCGAACCTATGGGTAGATCAAGTCAGAACTTTCCTAAAGATAAGACATACATCAGACGCACTTCTTTCTTCATCCGGGAATCAACCATCGTATACCGTCCTTTGACCCCTTTTGGCCGACCTTTGATACCCTTGTGGACACCTTTGGCAACAACCAACTTGACCTCCTTCTTTTTGTTGCCACCAGAGAGGCCTTTTTGCATCAACTTCTCAATCTGCTTGGCCTTCTCTCGTTCTGTCATGTCAGTAGTCTCGTTTACACCTTCAGCCTTCTTCATTGCTTTCTCGAGTCGCTGGGCTGCTTTGAGCTTTTTGCGGGCTTTGGCTTCTGCAACCTTCTTGATGGGCCGGGCGTCCAAAGAACGCAACTTATTCCGCAGTGCTGTGATAGCTTCCTTTGTGACGGGTATATTGGTTTTGTAGTGTTTTGATTCGTCGTCTAGGAACCAAGTAGGAAGACCTTCCTTTGAGTTGAGCGAGTAACGATTGAATCCATCGTTGATCAGATCCGTCTTGGACTTTTGACGGTTTACCAACATCTGAGCAAGCGTTACTGCCTCGGCAGCTTTGAGACTGAACTCTGCTCTCAATGTTAGAAGATTAACCTACTTCACGAGGAAGAATGCTTACGGGGAGTCTCGTGCTTGATTGTATCTTCATCCCCATTCCATGTGTCAATGTTATCGCTCTGAGTCTGGGGAACAATCTCAAATTCGTCCTCGTCTTCGGAAACCTATGTTTGAATTTCAAGGGATTTCATGTGAATGATCGCAGAAATTACGACGGAGGTGACATACCTCGTCTTTTCGATCATTCTCTTGGGCAGACATATCATCTTCATTTTTGTAGTCGTCATCCTCTCTGAGGTTATTTATGTCATCCACACCAGAGAATACACCTTGGCTGAACCACAGTCGAGTTGCAGCGCTTGAAGACACCGAAGGCAGCTCCAAGGTTTGAACAAGACGCTGTCGTTTTGGAGGTGGAGCAGCAGAATTTTTCAATAAACGGGATCGTTTTCCATTGGATGTGGTCTCAACACCTCCCTCGTCCTCCGACGACTCATCAGACGAAATATCACTAGTCTGCAACTTATTTTTCTGGGCCATGTCCCATCCTCCTTCTGATTCGGTGCTTTCCTCGTCACTACCATGTTCAGTTTGAATACCAGCCCACTCTTCTTCCCGTTCCTTGTTCTTCGATCGCTGTTCCTTCACCTTGGATTTTGCATCTCGTTCCCATAGCCTTTGTTTGTAGGCATTATAAAGACCATCCAGCTCAGCCTCGAGTCTTCTGTGTCTCATATTTTGGTCCTCCTCCTGAGGAAAAACATCTTCGCTGGACTCTACTGCATTACTAGCTCCGTCACGCTCGTCATCCTCGTCAACGTATTCAAGTACATCGTCATTCAACCATTGCACTTGTGCTTTTTCACCCATGCGCTTCTCCGTCTCGCCGAGGTCAAAGACATCGTCTTGACCGACCCCAAGAATGGCGTCGCTCTGTTCAAGACCAATATCCAAAGGGGTAGCCATTTGCAACTGCATGCGCTGGATTGTCTTCGTCCTAATTTCGTTAGCTCGACGACGCTCACGTTTTGTACGGGCAGCAACTTCAGCGTTCAAGCGTTCTAACTGATGAATGTTAGCCATCAGGCACCACTAATTTCATTGTCGGGTACCTCTTCAGAAATTTGCTGCTCATCGTCCATTTCATCTCTAACCTCGATTGTCTCTGTTATATCTTCAGCATCCTTGATTCTTCCATCTAGACCCAGCTAAGAAATATTGAGGCCCAAGGCCAGGTAGCAAGGCTCTTGAATACGAACCTCTTCGCGAAGTCTAATCCGCCATTTGATCAATGCTTTGAAATCACCCTTTCCAAGGACCTTCAAATCTTGGCAATTTTCCTTTACGTCGAGCGTTGTGATATCCATGGAAAGCCATCTAAAAAGTGTTAGTAGGAGGAATGAGATCGGTTGGAGACATACTCTTTCTCTTCGTCGGTAGTAAATATAATCTGGTTGAATGTTCCGAGAATAGCAATAGGATCGTTTCCGCAAACATATTTTGTGGCTGAGACGGCTTTGAAGAGGGTATAATCGCCTTCAGCATATCCATCTCTCTGCCGTCGTTTCTTTTCAGGGTGGAAGACGCTGATCTGCGCGTCATTAGTCGTCTCGGTAAGCGACGATGCGAGCTCCTTGAAAACATGTCTAGGGTCGAAGAACTTGGGATCGATGTGTCTAGGTGCCAGAAACTCACGACAAACTACGAAAATTTCGGCGGAAACATTACTGACACCGTCTGACATGAGATAGGTAGCACCAGTAAACGATAATGCTCACCGTGATGAGGGCGGCTTCGTGGCCTCAACCCTTCCAAAAAGCTGACTGAAGACCCAGATTAGATTGTTATAGTCTACACTTCGAAACACTTTCGTCACAAAGGTGCCGCCCTTGACCAGGAAGTCGGCAGCCAATTTGAGACTCATCAGCGCCAGTTCTGATTGCAGATATGCATCCTGGACCCAGGCTGTGCCTACATTTGGTGCACCGTCATGAAGCACAACATCCGCCTTCCAGTCTTTGAGCTCGCCACGGATGAGATTCCGACAATGGGGAGTAGTGATATCGGCAGCAAATGTTACTACTCGAGGAATCGGTTTGATTGGCACCAAGTCAACGCCTATTCGGTACTTAACTACAAGTTTCAAGAGGGAGAATTTCACGCACCAACAATGACACTGTTGACAGGCATATATTTACTAGCTACCTGCAGCCAGCCACCAGGAGCAGCGCAAAGGTCAATGCAGCATCGTGCATTCTCGAGAAAATTGTATTTCTTGTTGAGTTGGATCAATTTGAACGCCGAGCGTGCTCGATAGCCTTGCTCCCTTCCATGAAAGTCAGCGACAACGTGCAGCAACGATAAAGATGTAAAATTACTTTGCAAGCTTATAATATTTGTCCAGACGGCCTTTCCCTGTCTTCTTTTGTGCCTTGCCCATTGAAAATTAGGTAATGTGCTGTAGATTCGTAAGTGGAATGTCGAGGTATTGTTATTAGTGGTGAAATTACAAAAGCTTGAATTTGGCGCTGGTTAAATTTCAAGGTTTGAGATGAGTGACAAATGTCATTGGTATTCATAATATATCCTCAAAAATGCAGACTTCAGAAAAAGTTGCCCATACAGCATTCCATGACTGGAATTTTGAACTTGGATGTAAGTTAGAGGAACTTGATGTGCTAAATGCACAAGGGATATACATATAAACTCAATAGGAGAGACTTTTTGAATACCGATGATGCGACAACAAAAGACTAAACAAATATCACGAGAGACTGACTATTCAACGAAGACGGCTACAAGCACATTAAATAAAATTAATCATATATCCTCGGATGACATACCGGGCCTCACGCTCACTCTCGTTGAGAGTAAGGATATCATTCTGACGCACAGGACCCTTGACGTTACGGAGGAGGGTTCGATCGCTATCCATGAGTTGCACACGGACTTGAGTGATACCACCACGGGAACCGGTTCGACCAATGACCTATGAACGTTAGATAGGAAGAGATCGGTTAAGTGCCCTCTACCTTGTCCACGCGTGCTAGTGATGGCTTCTCCTGATATAACGTCAATCACAAGGAAATGAAAGTAACGAGAACGATAGCTGTACTCACCATTTCTGATAACAAACGATGTTCTGTTGATTTGCCAACAAAGAAAGTTCAAGTCTAAACCTTCTTCAAACTCCGTTTGTATCCTTCGGGAACTGCCGGATTTTTTTGGTCAAATTGGTGATCACGTTCTACCATTTTTCTTTTTTTAGCATTTCTATTCCGCAAGATACACAAGGCATCATGTGGCTGAAGTTTGCTAGTAGACAGGTAGGGTAGTGGTGTTGTATATACAAACTACAGTACATTCCTCCTTCCAGTCTGCCTCTGAGAATTGGGGCTGTAACAAAATTTTCCTATTGTTCTCTTTTCATGTTTATACTTTGAGACTATGTATCCTCAGTTCTCGGGCATCTTTAAGTAACTGAAGTTAGTATATTTTCATGCCATTCTATGTATCTAATCACTTATTACTACTTCAGTACACTGTATTCTTTCAGGTAAATGAATAATACACTAGTTCTCGCACATCTTCAAATAACTGAGTACGCTATACTTTTTTCAGTTCTTTCTTTCAAGTGGTATGTTCGAAGGAGCATAACATTGTCACAAATGGCAGAGTGATTGGCAAAAATGAAAGGAAAGAGGGATGCTTCAGCGCCTAGGTCTTCCATAATCAAACAAATCTATCCCCCTTGCTGGCGAGCCACAGGAACTCAGTACAGCCAGCAAGTGCTGTAACGATAATTTAGATGAAAGAAGTTGTCTCGGTACTATAATAAGAAAGCATATGATCCGATGCACCAAGAGTGCGTTAGTCCGTGCGCTAGTTCAGCACCCCACAAAGTTTCTCACTCTACCCAAGCCTACGAGTGCCCTAAGCTCGAGGATTGGTACATTGAGTGGATTTTGCTGTCGGTGCATCACGGTTCTATGGTCGGTGGAGGTTGGATGTTGATAGGTAGAAGTTGACACCGAAGGCAGGCAATTATAAAATGATTGGATGTTGCTGGAGGCAGAACAACATGGTTCGGAGCTGCAGATCAGTCGGCAGGGTAGACAGCAGGTAGGGTGCTAGCATGTACGCTGACAGCTTTGATGATACAGAACTAGGCAGAAACTAGTCCAGTCGATTGGAGATGCGACTTGTTCAAGGGAAGCAGGGCTCTGTACGGTACAGAGCCGTGGGAAAACATAGACCTGGTGCCTTACTGTATTGGTGGTGATCAGTAATTTCACATTTCCTTCGCATAATGGCAAGCATCATATCTCAGGCTGTCCTTCATCCTGTGATATCTCAGAGTCTAAAGTACGGGGGCACTACCTTGGGCCGCGATAAGGTGTGGACTCAATCCTTGAGGTATCCAATGAAGCTATCCTCACATGCGTCAGACCTATCGTGCGGTTCAATACTTCGCTCGCTTTTATGCCTGGTATCTTTTGAGAAAAGGCAACAAAGACGAAGTTGCTCGATGGGTGGCTCTCAAGTCTCATCTTGGTCTTGCCAGAAAGTGTGCGTATCCTGTCGTTGCTTTTGAACTGAGTTTTGATTTTCTTCGTACAGTGATGCGCCTCGGAAAGCCAATGGAATGCCTCCAAGCTGCGTTGAAAGCTACCTTTTCACAAGGTCCAGCTGCGGAGATCATTACGATGGTTGCAAGACAAATCGGCTACTTCATTTATCTCAGTTATGATGCCCTCATTTGGGTATGCAGCTCTCCACTTACAGGAGTATATATGTGAACTTATACCAGATGTAGGCTAATACTATCAAGTTCATCAAGCTAAGTCCAGAAACTACCCGACGAGTGACCAAGAGATCTTTCCAATTCTGGTTCGCGGGAATTGTATTCAGTCTAATCAATGGTGCTCTCAAGGTCTGTCATGAAATTTCCATCCTCAATTTTGAATCATGGCTAGGCATAGACTGCAAGATTTCATAAGGAGGAAAAGGTATTACAAGGCTTGGTTTTCAGGGGTGAGAAGGATCTTGGTGAAGAAGCAGTTCGAGAGACTAGGCTAAATGCCATTCTGTCGTGAGTTATGATTAATGCACATTACCTATATCTAGAGGCTTATCTACTAAGCAGTGCCCGTGCTGCTACCCGACAACAACTGATCATTGACATGTATGATGTTTCGATACCTGCTACGGGTGCTGGTATCTTTACTATCAATGAGGGAACTTTGGGTATTCTAGGGTACGTGTACACACTTATCCGATCCGAAAATAACCTTATACCCTCGAGTAGTCTGATTTCTTCCATTTTGGGAGCTAAAGCTCAATGGATCGCTGTGAATGGTAAGAGATAACGAGTATACCTTATCTTTTAGTTCACAAATTTGTAACGCGGTACCCGAACGCAGTCCACGGTAGTATACAAAATACACTCCGAGGTTCTATATAAGCAGACGGAAGAGAAAGTCGGATTACTCGCAACTGATCCAGAAGAAGAAAAGAAAAGAGGAAGTTGTTAGTAGGCGAGTCATCGCTTACTAAGTTATGTTGTTAGTCCAAGCAAAGGCTGAAGGGCTGTCAGACAGCAATCGGTCTTCAGGACTATACATGAAACGGCTGCAGCTGTTCGTGATGTGGGTTCTGGTTTCGATGTTGGGGTGGCCACAAGGGCACGAGTGGTCTGAATGATAGGAAAGAATATTATTCACCTATGGGTGCGTGATTCAGAATGGCCCTTGACACTCTAGCACAAAGGGACAGAGGTGCCGATGTGTTTGAGCCACCCTCCTCCTCTCAGGTACGGTGGTTGGATTATTTCCTTTCGGTTGAGCCCAAGGTTCAGGAATTGCCGCCCATGCTAGTGCCATGATTGAACGATGTGCTTCACTGGTCAAGGCACGACTTATTCCTTAGCGCATCAAGAGATGTAAAAGGGTTTCGGCTTGAAGAACAGGAATATTTTTTGCCGCTTTGTCAACTTTAGCATGTAGGTGCCAATTCACTTTGTTAAGGCGGTCCCAGGTTTCTATAGAATTGTTGGTGTCTCTATCAAAGAACTATCTGAGATGTGATGCGAATGCGATGATGCACTAGTGGTTCGCCTCGGCCAGAGTGGTGGAATGGGTTAATTGTTCCTATGCGGATAGCCACAAGTTATTGGGGCCAGTGATGAGGCCTTGGATGATAGAACCCGAAAGTGGAAGGAAATTCTATTTGCAAATCATCAATGATTTGATAGCCGGGCTGGGATTCAATGTTGAGGGGTCAAACTGTTCACCTAGATGATTGAGGGATTTGTCATTCGGACCTTGAGGAGTGTTTTTGATCATATAATCCCTCTATGGTATCAGTGTCAAGGAAGGAAAAGAAATCAGCACACATCCGGTACAGAGAACATGAGTACGAGAAATGGCGGAATCTAGCGATATAAGGGCACCAGGGAGAGAGTATCCGGCAGCAATAGAGAAGAGAAAGTCCAAGCTGAACAGAGACGTGCGGGTGATTGCTACCCTCATTTGGATGCTCCGTTCTTGTAAGTAGTACTATGTTGTCTGTCTTCGGAGAAAAATGGATTGCGTTTCTCCTTATCTTGTAATTTACAATTAACTATCTGGTCACTCACACACATTGGGGATCATTTTTCTGTAAAGACGAATGATTTGACATCTACAGCATGATGTCTTTGTAAAAATCACGTTAGAGTCCAACCCCCTCTCGCTTGAACATTCTTTTTGACCATTATGAGTTTCTAACTACGAATACTATATCCAGAAATGTAGATCCACATATTACGTGGCAGTTATTCATCACACTGCACAACGCTCGTCTTGTAAAAATAGCGAAAGAGAGCATCAACATCAAAACTACACGAAACCCCATAAATGTCACCATCGCATCTTTCAAGCCGAGCACAACACAATCAACATGAGCATCAACAACCATCCCACCACCACACCATCACACTCAACACCCAACTATACACGACCAAAACCGTCATCGCCATCACATCACCCATCTCCATCGTCTCCATACTCAAGTTCACTAGACCCGTCATCCCATTGGCCTGAACCATAAGCCGAATTCTCGAACAAAAAAAGGACATACCAAGAGAAAAACGACAAGACCATGTCGGTTGATAGCTGCCAGCAAAGGAGGTACATTGTCTGTGGCAAGAAGGAGATAAATAAGGAAGAAAGAGACATTGAAGGCAGCGACCCATAAAATGTAAGATAAATTAACCTATAGGAAGAATGAGATGAAGTTGGTGGAGAAGCAAGATCAAGTACCATTCGTCTAGACACGCCGTCTGATTGTATGAAACGAGAGAAACCGAAGAGGGACCACCAAAGGAGAGCGTAACTGAGAAGATGGAGAGCTGTTTTGAGGGGATGTCTATTGCGCGTGGGTGGGAGTTGAGGATTAGAGGGGGACTGGCGGAGGGCAAGCTGAAGTTTAGGAAAGAAGTTGGGGGAATGAGGAAGGACGGTGGTACCGAGGGAAAGACCGAGGATGTGGATGGAGAGGTAACCAAGGAGAGAAGACACGCCTTCCTTGTTCTGGTAAAAGAGAGAGAGCATGAGGGAAGAGGAGTGAGTACGTGTGGCGGAGAGGACGAGGGGTTGGAGAGTGGTAGAGAGGAGGAATTGTTGAACTAGAGGGGATCAGAGAGTGTGCAGATGAGGAAAGAGGAGGGCGTACGGAGCGCGAGCGCGATACCGATGAGGGACGGCGGGTAGGAGACAAGGAGGGGATGGAGGGGGAGCTGGAGAAGAGGGATGGAGGCGAGGGTGAAAAAAAAGTTCCAGTGGATGCCGTATTCTGTGACATGTTCCTATCTGGAGGTGAGGACGGTGGTTAATGAGGAAGGGGTACGTACGGGGTAATTGGTGGCCTTGAGGAGGGCGAGACGAATAAAAGCGAGGCAGAAGAGTGGTAGGGACTTGCGGAGGGATGAGTGAAGCTTTGAAGAGAAAGGGCGAAGGAGATGATGAGGATGAGAGATGAGGGGGATGGCGGAGACGATGCCCTGGGAAAAGACGAAGGAGCCTACGCCGAGGTCCATCTGGGAGTGGTGAAGTAAATGAGGAATGGAGGAAGAGGGGCACGGACGAGGGAAAGACCAAAGGACTCTGACTTTGCGAGGAAGCGGGGGAAGAGGGGAAAGTCGACGGCGAGGATGGAGAGGACTGTGATGAGGACCAAGTGAGCTCTGTAGAGGGAGAGGGCAGGGAGATGAAGAGTGGGATGGCTGGTGTAGGAGGGCAACTGGATGGATTGGGAGGGCAACAAGCAAGCAGGGACAGCAAGGAGAGCAGCAAGAAGGAGAGGAGCAGCAGCAAAGAACGTGAGAGCCAGGAGGAGAGGAAGAACAAGCATCATCCACTGGACGAGGAGGCGAGGAGACTGACGACACTTGAAAAGCAGTAGAGAGGCTGGCGCGACGAGCGCAACAGCGTTGACGTGCAGCACGGACGAGCCAGTTCTATGAGACACAAATTCAATTTTACGCTGATGATAGTCGTCCATGTTGATGTTGAGTAAAGGATCAATGGATCAATGATGGACGCTCCGCTATTCGTATGAAGCAAATTTTATTCTGAATAAATCATGAATTTACATTTGACTGTTCTATCTGACGACTTTGACGTCCTAATTCAATCAATTAAGCTGCTGGAGAATTGTGATTTATATAAAAACATAGAAAGAGAAATGTACGAAGATCTAATCAATCAATTATTATCGTCCCAAAAATCCATGATTGCTCTCCGGCTTAATACAGCACTTCCATGTCTTTTTTTTATTTTTATCTTTGGATCATCAGTTTATTACACGGTGCCCAGTCGCAGTCCGTAATGCTCTCATGTCTTGCAAAAGAATGAAAGACATCAATGCAAATGGATATGTGACAGATTATTTCTTTCGTCAAATTAATTTCGATGTTTGATAGATTGGCACAGCCCGGTGCCCATCAATTTCTTTGTCTCCCTTCACACCGAGATTTCATTGCCCGTGCTGGATGCCTAGAAACAGTTGAAGCTGGTTTATTATTATTATTATCTCGTCATACGTTATCCTGCAAACACAGACAGTGCAATCTCAACAATCATAACAATCATCTATGAACTCGCGAGGCAAACAGATAGTGAATGAAATACAAACCAAAGATATCACATCACCATCATTGCACAGGCCTGTGTACTGGTCAAATTCCAACAACTGCCACATTAGAAGCGCTACATGTATCCTTGTCAATTCATCTTTCGTGACATCATTTGTCGGTTACGCTTCCCGGTTCTCCCCGGGTGGGTGCATTTTGGCGCATTAAACAACTATGAACGGTCAATAAGATCCCATGATGCTACGTATATTCTGTTCCTGGACAACTGTCCAATAATGGATCGCTGATCGCAGTTTGTCATCCTTGTATCTTTGCGTACACGGCATTGGAAGCAAGATTGAAACCTCTGAGTATGAACGGTGGTATGAAGAGGTTTAACTCGTCGTTGCTGCATCTCGGACATAAGATTCAGAGTGTGCCTTTTCATAGTTTAGCTTAAGAACATAGGGGCACATACAGGGGTGGGATCTGCGCCGAGTGACTTTGTTAAAATGTCAATGTTACTGATTTTGTCAATGTGACCAACTGCTACTCTTAAGTTTTCACTAATGTTATTCCCTCACCACGCCTCCTTCACCGCCAACATCACCATCCACCAGCTCGACGCTGTCCCCTTTCTCTCTGGCCACTTTGCAGTCTCCTGCAAGCTCAAACACTCGCGCAGCTCGACCCTCTTCCATCCCCTCAAGGACCACTCTGTCTGCTGGAACCACCACCTCTCCACTCCCATCCGCCTCGACCTTGACAGGCTCACCGGCCATGTCTCTCCCTCACCCCTCAAGCTCTCCGTCATCCACCGCCCCTCCGACCCACACCACCATGTCCATCCCCTAGGTGCCCTTCATCTCAATCTCAGTGCCTACGTTGGTCAGGGTCCTGTCCAGCGTCGCTATCTCCTGCGAGACAGCAAGACAAATGCTACCCTCAAGGTCCTTTCCTTTTTCTTCTTACCCCTCCCTCGCTCATCCCTCTCCAGCTCACCATCCAACTTGACTTTGTCTCAGGCCAGACCTCTTACATTCCTCCACCTCTTCCAAAGGCAGAAATTCTTAACGGTCTCTCAGCCTACCTCCAAGTCTCCCGCACCCCTTCCTCCTCCTCAACTCCACCTACAGACGACCCCATCCCACCCCCACCACCTTCCATAGCTTATCCCACAACAGAATCTCTCATCGAAGCCATTTTCAATCCCGTTCAAATCGATGACCACTCCACTCATAGTCCCTTTACTCTTTACGTTCCTCCCCCACTCAACCTCTCTAGCTCTTCTACGAGTTCTACTTCCATTTCATCCTCTTCCATCTCCGACAGCAGCAAACTATAGTCATGAGTACTTACTTGACCAGAAAGGGCAATTTGACAGCTCATGACCTGTCGCTCATCTGTTTCGAAGTCTCAAATTAATCTCTAAGTGTACCAAGTGATATAATTAATCTACATTAGGTATTATCATGACCGCTCTATACCGTATTTATCCTCAAAATACTTTTGTACTCGGCTTGCTACTTGTCTAGGTGTCCTCCCTCCATAACGCGAGAAAATCTCTGCCAACTAACGCGTCAGGAAACTGCCAGTCCCAAAACTCACCGATACTTTTTCACCCTCCGGAATTTGCTCTGACAATTGCTCGGGTAGATGCTATTCGAAAACGGACCATGCCTGCTTGTATGTCTCCGGTTTTGGTTATCCATACTCCTTCACATACTTTGGAGAAGGTTCTGTCATCAGCTCTTGTTCCAGTAGTTCATGATTAGGAGGGCACCATAAGCTCTCTTTGTACAACTTTTCACACTCATCGGTCCTTGATATGCTTGACCAAAAATCCTTTCTGTGCCGCAGTGCGTGACTGAAAAGAGTTGGACTCAACCTTGGAAGGCTTACAGAGAAAGAGCACGAGTGCACGATCATATACGAGCTGATCCAACCAAGCTTTCGAGCCCCCATATTGCGCTGGTAGCCAAGTTCTCACAAGACCGACATGCTCATTACATATCATGAAGTGCTCCTTGAACCAGTTCAACCCTGGATGAGGAATAAGTGACATGTCACCATTGGAAGGAAAGACCGAGAATAGGTCAATTCACCATAAAATCCTTCAGTCCCCACCAGGATACTTCATCAACATATGCTTTTGTTCTATCGAAGGCATTTGAAGAGTTACAGCCGCACTATTCTTCGAGATCACCTCTTAGACATGTTGATTCCTTTTTGCGAGAATGACATGAGGAGCATGTATACAGCTTTGGATCCTTTAGATCTCATAATCATAGAGCGCAACCATATTGTGACTCCAAGATCATGATTCGAACACGTCTAGGTTGATCACAGCCAGCATCTATTCAATAGTCTGTAGGATGATTTAGAAGATACTAGTAGTATGATCAACGTCTCTTCGTACCACTCCCAAGTACCTTAACCAAAGCATTCTTAATCACCCCCACTGCCTTTTCCGTTTCCTTCCTTGTTAACCCACTCGTCATCGCTAATCTGATACTTGGCCTACTTTTAACCACCTCCTGACCTGCAAGTCGTTTTGCTTTTGTGATCATAACCCCTTGAACAAGAACTTCATCCACCACATCTTGCAACAACCTTTCTTCTTCTTCTTCTTC
>Ga0153937_1000223_pt1 | contig 20345 bp, 13 predicted proteins | sample TSNY021MetaG_FD_104680 | JGI IMG/M metagenome (GOLD analysis project Ga0153937, IMG submission 104680) | Attine ant fungus gardens microbial communities from New York, USA - TSNY021 MetaG | ecosystem: Host-associated > Fungi > Mycelium > Unclassified | place: USA: New York, Robert Murphy County... | reverse complement strand
TCTCATTCCTTTCTGGACAGAAAAACTAGATAAAACGGATTTTGTCGCTTATCAGTTATCGAAAAGGGGTGGCGTTCTCTATTGTGAAAACTGTGGTGATAGGGTGAAAATTTCAGGACATGCGATGCTGTATTTGCAAGGCAATATACAAATTCCTTAGCTGAAGGTGGTTTTAAAAAATGAGGCAGCTGCATAGCAAATAGCAAATGTCCTAAAATAATAATTGCAAAAACTTACTTACATCGTTATAATGTACCGAATATTAAATGAATAAGAGAATTCTGCATATAAGCAAGCAGATTACGAGCAAGAAGCAGGCATGCATGCATACCTGTTTTTTATATAATTATTTTTACGCCAATCAAAGAAAGGATATGATACTATGGAAGAACGCAGCTTTGATAAGGTTCTTGTTGCAAACCGAGGCGAAATTGCAATCCGGGTTTTCCGCGCCTGCTACGACTTGGGTCTGCATACCGTTGCCATGTACTCCAACGAAGACACCCTAAGCCTTTTCAGGACCAAGGCTGATGAGGCTTATCTCACGGGAGAAAACAAATCTCCGCTGGGAGCCTATCTGGATATCCCCGCGATCATTGACCTGGCCAAGCGCCGCAATGTGGACGCTATTCACCCTGGATACGGGTTTCTGTCTGAAAACCCTGAATTTGCCCGGGCTTGTGAGGAAGCAGGGATTACATTTATCGGGCCTCCCTCCCACATCCTGGCTCAAATGGGTGACAAGCTGGCGGCCAAGGCTACCGCGATAGCCTGTAACGTACCAACCATCCCCGGCTCCACCGAACCGCTCAAGGATGGGGACGAAGCCTTGGAGAAGGCTATCTCCTTTGGCTTCCCTATCATTTTGAAGGCTGCCGCGGGCGGCGGCGGACGCGGCATGAGGCGCTGTGACAGCCCGGAGGAGGTCAAGCCTGCCTTTGACCTGGTAAAGGGCGAGGCCAAGAAGGCTTTTGGCAACGAAGATATCTTTATTGAAAAGTACCTGGTGGAGCCGAAACACATTGAGGTTCAGATTCTGGCGGATACACACGGCTCTGTTTACCATCTGGGTGAACGCGACTGTTCTCTTCAGCGCCGTTATCAAAAGGTGGTTGAATTTGCTCCGGCTTGGTCCGTACCAAAGGAAACCCTGGATAAATTACGTGCTGACGCCGTTAAAATTGCCCGGCACGTCGGTTATGTAAACGCAGGTACCGTAGAGTTTCTTGTAGATAAAGACGGCAGTCATTTCTTTATTGAAATGAATCCCCGTATACAGGTAGAACACACCGTTACCGAGCAAGTAACAGGTATTGACCTGGTGCGCGCTCAAATTCTCGTTGCCGAAGGGCACAAGCTCAGCGACCCGCGAATTGGCATGACCTGTCAGGATGATTTACTTGTGCGCGGCTTCGCGATTCAGTGCCGTGTAACTACAGAAGACCCGGCCAATAATTTTGCCCCTGATACCGGAAGGATTACTGCTTACCGCTCCGGAGGCGGCTTTGGCGTGCGTCTTGACGGCGGCAACGCCTCCACGGGCACCGTTATTTCGCCTTATTACGATTCTCTGCTGGTCAAGGTCACCTCCTGGGACAGCACCTTTGATGGCGCGTGCCGACGCGCGATCCGTTCGATCAGTGAAGAGCACGTACGAGGAGTAAAGACCAACATACCATTTGTCACCAATATACTTACACACCCAACTTTTATCGCGGGTAAATGCCACACAAAATTTATTGACGAGACGACAGAGCTCTTTGAAATCGAGGCCGGCAGGGACAGCGCCACAAAGGTACTCAAATATATAGCTCAAATTCAGGTGGATAGCCCCAACGCCGAGCGTAAGCAGTTTGATATTCCCCGTTTTCCGTCCTTTGATAATACACCGCCCAAGTGTACCGGCATTAAGCAGCTATTGGACGAAAAGGGACCTGAGGCGGTCAAAAGGTGGGTGCTTGATCAAAAGAAGCTTCTGATTACCGATACAACCATGCGTGACGCCCATCAATCCCTCTTGTCTACCCGTGTACGCTCCCGGGATATGATCAAAGGCGCCGAGGGTACAGCCGAAATTCTTAACGACTGCTTCTCCCTTGAGATGTGGGGCGGCGCCACCTTCGACGTGGCTTATCGATTCCTGTATGAGTCGCCTTGGGAACGCTTAGATAAGCTGAGGGAGAAAATTCCAAATATTCCTTTCCAGATGCTGTTACGGGGCGCAAATGCCGTGGGCTATACAAACTATCCGGATAATCTGGTACGCGCCTTCATTCAGCAGGCAGCGAAATACGGTATCGACGTATTCCGTGTGTTTGACTCGCTGAATTGGCTTCCGGGCATGGAAATCGCCATGGAAGAAGTGCTTAAGCAGAATAAGCTATGTGAGGCCACCATTTGTTATACCGGAGATATTCTGGACGACAAGCGGGATAAGTATACGTTAAAATACTATGTGGATTTAGCCAAGAAGCTGGAGGAGCGCGGCGCGCATCTGCTTTGTATCAAAGATATGTCCGGACTTCTCAAGCCGTATGCCGCCAAAAAGCTTGTTTCCGCGCTGAAAAACGAGATCAGTCTGCCGCTCCATCTGCATACCCACGATACATCGGGTAACCAGGTAGCCGCTTATCTCATGGCAGCTGAGGCCGGTGTGGATATTGTGGATACCGCTATTGATTCCATGTCCTCCATGACCAGCCAGCCTTCTATGAACGCGGTCGTCACCGCCCTAAGAGGTCATGAGCGTGATACCGGCCTTGATCCGGATAGGCTCCAAAAGCTCTCCGACTATTGGGCCGATGTCCGTTTGCGCTATGAGCTCTTTGAAGCCGGCATTAAGAATCCGTCCACCGATATTTACCGCTATGAAATGCCTGGCGGACAGTACACAAATCTTAAGTCGCAGGTGGATAGCTTAGGTTTAGGCCCAAGGTTCGAAGCGGTGAAAGAGATGTACAAGACCGTTAATGACATGATTGGCGACATCGTAAAGGTAACGCCTTCTTCCAAAATGGTAGGTGATCTTGCTATCTTTATGGTGCAAAATAGCTTGACGCCGGAAAACATTATTAAAAAGGGAGAAGCGCTGACCTTTCCCGATTCCGTCGTTTCATATTTCAAAGGCATGATGGGCCAGCCTCCCTGGGGCTTCCCGGAGGACTTGCAGAAAATCGTACTCAAGGGCGAAAAGCCTATTACCTGCCGGCCGGGCGAGCTGCTGCCCCCTGTAGACTTTGAGGCAGCCCGTAAAGAAGTGGAGAAGTTTTATCCCAACCCCTCCGACCGCACCGTTATATCCTGGTGCCTGTATCCTAAGGTTGTTGAGGACTTCTGCCGTCACCGGCAGGAATACGGTTACATTATGCGTATGGGAAGCCATGTATTCTTCAAAGGCATGGCCCTTGGCGAAACCAATAAGATCAACATTGAAGACGGTAAAACGCTTGTTATTAAATATCTGGGCTTGGGCGATCTTAATGAGGACGGTACCCGCAATGCTCACTTTGAGCTCAACGGTATGCGTCGTGAGGTCGCGGTCCCCGATAAGAACGCCGCGGATATTGCCCACCATGTAACCCTTGCGGACCCGGAGGATAAGAGCCAGGTTGGCGCGTCTATTCCAGGTATGATCTCCAAGGTTAATGTGAAGCCCGGAGATAGGGTAGAGGAGAACCAGGTTCTGGCCATAGTTGAGGCCATGAAGATGGAGACCTCCGTCGTGGCGCGCATAGCGGGTGTTGTGGATGAAGTATTGATAAAAGAAGGCAGCTCTGTTAAGGCAGGCGAGTTGCTTATTACGATCAAATAGCAGGGAGCTTTTACTTGGGAAACTATTGTGATATACTACCGAAAAGCCGCCTTAATATAGAAAGGCGGAGGATCGGAGGATATTATATGCGAATGACAAAAATTGTTGTAACGCTCGGGCCCGCTACAGATAGTAGAGAAGTACTGCGCGATATACTGTTGGCGGGTGCGAACGTTTGCCGAATCAACTTCTCACATGGTAACCCCGAGGAATGGCTGTCTAGAATCACACTGGTTAATGAGCTTCGTGACGAATTAGATATACCTGTTGCCCTGCTGGCGGATACGCGCGGCCCGGAGGTGCGAGTCGGTATGTTCAGAGAAGAGGCGGTTGAGCTCACAGCCGGTGACAACTTCATCCTAACTACCGTTGCATGTGAAGGTGACGCCCGGCGAGTTTCAGTTACTTACGATGGTTTGCCCCGTGATGTAAGAAGAGGAACGCGCATTCTGTTAGATGACGGCCTTATTGAGCTTAAGGTGGAGTCAGTCACAGATACGGAAATAAGCACCACGATTATCAACGGAGGCCCAATTTCCTCAAAAAAAAGCATCAATGTTCCTTCAATACGTCTTAGTCTTCCATTTATTAGCAGTAAGGATCGCGCCGATTTTCGTTTTATTGCTGAAAACAGTTTTGACTTCATTGCAGCGTCCTTCACGCAAAGCGCGCAGGATGTGCAGCAATTACGCGAAGAGCTTCATCGGTTGAATGCCAGCCATATTCGTATAATCTCAAAAATCGAGAATGCTGAAGGCGTCTCAAATATGAACGCTATTTTAGAGGCCTCTGACGGAGTTATGGTAGCCCGCGGCGATATGGGCGTAGAAATTGCGTTGGAAGAGCTGCCGATCATTCAAAAGGCATTGATCAAAAGCGCCTATGAATCTGGCAAGCATGTAATTACTGCTACGCAAATGCTGGAATCCATGATTCATAATCCGCGTCCTACACGCGCGGAAACCTCGGATGTCGCCAACGCGATTTATGATGGAACATCCGCTATAATGCTTTCCGGCGAAACAGCAAAAGGCAAGTATCCGGTAGAAGCCGTTAGAACTATGGCGCGAATCGCCGAGCGCACCGAACGTGACATTGACTACCGCAAGCGCTTTTTTCGTCAAGAGAGCGAAAAGTTAACTACCGTTGCCAACGCTATTTCTCACGCTACGGTTACAACGGCCCATGATCTGTCCGCCCGCGCTATACTGACGCTGACCAAATCCGGCATGACTGCCCGGCATATCTCAAGATACCGGCCTGCATGCCCAATCATCTCATGTACTGTTGAACCTTTAATTCAACGTCAGCTTAATCTTGCTTGGGGAGTCGTACCTTTACTAATGGAGGAACAAAGCAGTACGGAAGCCTTGTTTAGCCGCGCTGTTGAAATTTTAATGCAAAAAGGTCTGGTAGAAGAAGGTGACTTAGTTGCTATTACAGCCGGTTCTTTAGGCATATCAGGAACTACCAATTTGCTAAAGGTACATGTCGTTGGTGATCAAATATAACAAGTGTATAAGTCAAACGTATAGTAAAAGCCCATTTTCGAATTAATGAAAATGGGCTTTTACTATTAAAACACTTACCGACGACGAGCCCATTCGGCGAACGCTTCAAGTTAATATTTTACACATTCGGTATAATTGTAATTTGTACCTTATATGACATTTATGCAACTTGCTCTAAGAGATATAGCGTAAAATTATTTTTTTAATTTCATTTAATGTTTACACAGCTTAACGGGAAGCTGCCTGATATTTAGCAATACAATACCGCTCAAGGTGTAAACAAAATAAAAAAGTAAATTTATATTTTCCTCTATTTATCAAGATGTTTAAGATTTGACTGTTTTTTTGCCAATTTATATTATATAGGCATAGCGAAAGGTTGCAACCGGCTATAAATTTAATATACAGGAGGAGTGTATGTGACTAAACGGAAAGCGTTAGGCGGTGTTCTTGGAGTTGTTGTCGCGGTATTAGTATCTCTCGTTAAGCCACCGGAACCGATGACGGATACCGCAATGATTACCCTTGGAATTGTGCTTGGCGGTGTCATTTGGATGCTTTTTGACTTTGTTGCTGATTATGTTGCTTTTTTGGCAATTTGTGCTTTTTGGGCCATATTTAAAGTAACGGATTTTACCATTATATTCGGCACGTTCAGTAAAACTACAATGTGGCTGCTGATCGGTGCTTTAGGAATCGGTGTAGCCGCCTCCGAATCAGGATTACTGGCTCGCTTGGCGTTATATTTCCTGAAAATATTTCCCGCTACCTTTAAGGGGCAGACGACAGCGTTGATGGTTTCCGGTATATGTATAGGCCCTTTCATTCCCAGCACAACAGCTAAAGCCGCTATTGTGGCTCCTATGGCAAAGAGTATCAGCGAGGCTATGGGGTACGAAAAATGCTCAAAAGGTGCTGGAGGGCTTTTCGCCGCATTTTATACCGGATATATTTCAACCGCGCCACAGTTTTTAAGCGCGTCGTTTGCCAGCTATGCGATTGTTGGCCTATTACCGCCTGAAGTAGCGGCGGAGTTTACGTGGATGAAGTGGTTTATCTCGGCGTTTCCTTGGTTTGTCGTTTTTTCGATATTGTCTTATATATCAATTCTGCTTCTATACAACCCTAAAACAAACGAAAAAATCTCCAAGGAATATGTTTACAAAAAGCTTGAGGAAATGGGCCCCTGGTCCAAAAATGAAAAGCTGACCGCCGGTGTTTTGATCCTTTGTCTGCTGCTATGGATGACCGAAAGAGTGCATGGAGTCAATTCCGCGCTCATTGCCGTTCTTGGCTGCTGCGTACTTATAGGCTTGGGGATATATGACCGGAAAACCTTTCGCGCTAAGGTTGCGTGGGATTCTGTCGTGTTTATCGGATGCATATTGTCGATAGGTGACGTATTCCCGGCGGTAGGGATCAATAATTGGGTATTGGCTAACTTTGGCGAGAGTATAATCCCGCTTATGTCCAATCATGTTTTGTTCCTGCTGGTGCTGATGGCTTTTATACTGGTTTCACGTTTCGTAATTGTATCCTGGACCGCATGCTTTACTTTGCTTACTATCTTGCTAACTCCGTTTTGCGAGGGAGCAGGGATCAATCCATGGATTATCCCCTTTGTAACGTTTGTTACTTGCAATACCTGGTTTGTTATTTACCAGAACTCTCCATACATAACCTCCCTTGTCGCTGCCGGCGGAGATGGCGAGATGGTAACGCACAAACAGATGATAAAGTACTCGTTCTCCCATGCGGTTTGCGCGACAATAGGCATTCTGGCGTCGATTCCGTTCTGGTATATGATGGGTCTGCTTAAATAATTTACGGTTAAATTAGTAAACAATTGGTTAATAAGCTTTGAGAGGAGATTATAAATGAGTAAAAACTATTTGTTCAATCCACAGGCTTTTACGGGCGACAACCTTGAGGAAAAGACAAGAAAGCTGATTAAAAGTAATATTGATTATTGGGAAAATAAAGGGCTTCGCGCCATTAAGCAAGGCGAGATGGAGCGGTCGTATGATTTCAAGTGGGTTGAATATCAGAAAGAGCAGCAGGTATTGGCTACTCTATTTACCCCGTCGGGTTATGGCGCGAAGGATTCCCGTTTCGATCTTCGCAGATTAACGGAATATAATGAATCTCTGGCTTTCTACAACGCCTCGGCGCGTTATATGTGGCAAGCTTCGCTGATTGGCTCCGCGCCTGTTTGGTTGAGCAACAATGAAGCGATGAAGCACCGGGTTGCAAAATATCTTCAAGAGGGCTTCCTGTTTGGTTTTGGCTGCTCCGAAAAAACACATGGCGCAGATTTGTATGCCACTGAAACAATGGTCTCTCCCTTGGGAGATGGAAAATACATCATGAACGGCGAAAAGTATTACATAGGCAATTCTAATGTTGGTTTTATGTCTAACCTGTGCAAATTCAAGGATTCAAAAGAATTCGGATTTGTGCTTTCAGACAGCCGCAGCAGGCACTATAACGACAAAAAGCAAATTCACTGCTCATACATGCCTAATTCCTATGTAGGTGAATATTATCTGGTTGACTACCCGATAACCGATGAGGATATTATCTCCCGTGGAGAGAAAGCATGGCAGGATGCCTTTTCAACTGTAAACCTGGGTAAGTTCCAAATCGGTGTTTCCTCCTCGGGTATTGCCACACACGCATTCTATGAGTGTCTGCGTCATTCCTACAACCGGTGGATTTATGGCGCCAGGGTTACGGATATGCCTCACATTCGCAGATTCTATGTGGAAGCTTATCTGCGCACTGTAGGCATGAGGCTTTATTCATTCCGCACAATTGACTATTTCAAGAACTGTTCTGAAACTGACCGGCGCTACTTGCTTTATAACCCGGTTTCCAAAATGAAGACGCCTCAGGAAGGCCGGGATATTATCAATCTTCTGTGGGATGCTGTTGCCGCGCGTGGATTTGAAGTTGAAACATATATGGAGAGCGCCACTCGTGATGTTCAGGCGGCCTCCAAGCTGGAGGGGACTGCCCATGTAAACCTCAGTCTGATTCTGAAGTTTATCAAGTCTTATCTTCTTAATCCTACGGAATATCCTGAACTGGGTATTTTGAAAAATAACGACGATTCCGGGATATATCAACAGCAAACACACGGCAGCCTGTCCTCTATTCGTTTTGATGATTATAAGAAGGCTCTAAATAGCAGAAGGCTTCCAAATATTGAGGTGTTTGCTAAACAAGCTCTGGTTCTGGAAAAGCTGTTTGGAGCATGCCCGCCGTCTAAAGAAGCGACAAACAACAAGGATTACATGCTTAATCTTGGTTTCCTGTTCACAATGGTTCCGTACGCGCAGCTTATTGTGGAAGCCAGCAATCTGTACGATGTGGCTGACGAAGTTGTTAATCAAATGTTTGCCTATTATGTGACGGATATGGCGAAATACGCTGTTATCCAGCTATATTCGCAACAGAATACACCGCAAATTGAAGAATGTCTGCGGGAGATTCTGTCTTATCAACCGATACATGACGATAAGGAATACGATAAGTTATGGACCGAAACCATCGCTCCTCTTGAAAGCGTATATATTCAGAATCAATAATAGAACAAATATACAAACGTTACATTGTAAATGCATAGGGGCTCTCAGGAGCGTTGACCTATGAGTTAACGCTCCTGGAATACCTTTGCGCAATCTGAACAATACTGGGAGAATACAATGACATTTAAAAATTTTTTACTGGAAATAGATAATGATGGAATTGCTGTTTTTACCGTCAATCGGCCGCAAGCCTATAATGCGTTAAACGCCGAAAGCTGGGAGGAAATCGGAGACTTTATCAAAGAGGTAAATCGTTCGGACGACATAAAGGCTGCAATCATCACGGGAGCCGGAGAAAAAGCATTTGTTGCCGGCGCCGACATCAACATGTTGAAGGAGCGGACGATGGTTATGGCGATGAACGGTATTGCCCAGGGAGTCTTGAATGCGCTTGAACAATGCAATAAGCCTGTTATCGCCGCGATAAACGGCTGTGCCTATGGCGGCGGATGTGAGCTGGCCCTCGCGTGTGACATACGCGTCGCGTCTAAGAACGCGGAGTTTTGCCTGCCAGAGTTGGGTTTGGGCATACTGCCGGGCGCCGGGGGGACTCAGAGGCTTTCAAAGATCATAGGTTTTGGCCGCGCGAAAGAAATCATACTGACAGGCCGCAAGGTTGACGCGGATGAAGCCATGCGAATAGGCTTGATCAGCAAAACGGTAACCTCAGCTTTGCTGATAGATGAGGCAAAAGCCATTGCCGGTTCCATCATATCTAAAGCTCCGTTGGCAGTGCAATTAGCAAAGAGGGCCATTTCCGCGTCCATGTCCTCAGATCAGGAAACCGGTATGCTTCTGGAATTATTTGCTTACAGTCTCCTTATCGGCAGCAAGGACAAAACGGAAGGCGTTAATGCCTTTTTTGAAAAACGCAGTCCCATATTCCGGGGCGAATAGTTAGGAAGGGAAAATCTGAATGAGAAAAGCAGTAATTGTATCCGCGGTTCGAAGCGCTGTTGGAAAATATGCCGGGCAATGGTCTTCCATAGAGCCGTATAAATTTGGCGCTCTATTTATCAGGGAGGCTGTCAAGCGCGCAGGGATAGATCCTAATGAGATTGAAGACGTAGTAATGGGAAATCTGTACGGCCAGCATGGAAACATTGCAAGAGTAACGGCCTTGGAGGCAGGTATTCCAATGACCTGCGGCGCTGTTTCGGTAGACCGTCAATGCGGTTCGTCCATTCAAACAATAAACGACGCCTCGCTTAACATTATTGCGGGAAACGGTGATGTATATGTCGCGTGCGGCTTGGAGCATATGACGCTGGAGCCGTGGCAGTATGAAAAAACAATAACTCCCTATCAGCGTCTCGGTCCTAATTTTATGAATACCAGGCTGACTCCCGACAATTATGGAAATGACCGTATGGGGGCGACAGCGGAAAAAGTGGCGGCAATGTATGGCTTAACGCGTCAGGAGCTTGACGAGTATGCGTACAACTCTCACAAAAAGGCGGCAAAGGCTATTAAAGAAGGATATTTTGATGAACAGATTTTACCTGTTGAGGTTTCCGTAAAAGGTAAAGCCGCTATGATAAACCGTGACGAGGTGGTTCGGCCTAACATAACCTTGGAAGACCTGGCGAAGCTGAAGCCTGCTTTCAGAGAGGACGGAGTTGTAACAGCGGGTAACTCTTGCCCATGGTCGGACGGAGCGTCCGCGCTTGTGATTATGTCGGATGAAAGAGCGGCGGCGCTTGGGCTAAAATCGCTCGGAACCATTAGGTCATTTGCAGTGGCAGGGTTAGATCCTAGCATTATGGGGCTTGGTCCGATTCACGCGGTTCCCAAGGCCTTGAAACGGGCGGGAATTACAGTAGGCGACCTCGGCTGCGTCGAATTGAACGAAGCCTTTGCCGCTCAGGTAATCCCTTGTATGCGAGAGTTAGGGATTCCTGAGGAAAAGGTGAACCCAAATGGCGGAGGAATCTCTCTCGGACATCCGCTGGGCGCTACAGGCGCGGTATTGACCACTAAGCTTGTCTATGAAATGCAAAGAAGAAATTTGCGGTATGGTTTGGTAACCATGTGTATCGGCGGCGGGCAGGGTGCGGCGCTCGTTATCGAAAATGAAGCTTGAAAGGGGTATAAGATGTCTCATAAAAAAGTGTTTGAAGGACTGACTGTCCTTGATTTTTCAGCCAATGTAGCGGGTCCCATTACAAGCGCGTTTCTGGCTGATTTCGGCGCGGATGTTATTAAAGTGGAGCGCCCGAAAACCGGGGATGACCTACGCCATTTTGCTCCCTTGTCAAATGGAAGCAGTCTTATTTTTGAATATCCGAACAGGGGGAAGAGATCACTTGCCATCGCCCTTGATGACCCGGAGGGCGTAGAAATTATTAAGAAGCTCATTGTGAAAGCCGATGTGATTGTTGAAAATTTTAAACCCGGCACTATGAAGAAATTCGGCTTGGGGTATGAGGATGTTATTAAAATCACCCCCAATGTCGTGTATTGTTCTATCTCTTCCTTTGGCGCGGAGGGCACCCTTAGCCAAGTACCAGGTTACGACCTTACATCGCAGGCGCTTTCGGGCTTTATGGATATGACCGGCGACCCTGATGGAAGCCCCATGAGGGCAGGGTACGTGTTGGGAGATTATACGGCGGCCTATAACGCGTACGCGGCAATCGCCACCGCGCTATACCATCGTGAAAGAACCGGAGAAGGGCAGTTTATTGACATTGCGATTCTGGATTGTATGATTGCCGGAAACGGCATGCTGGAGGCTACCGCTAACGGATTCCCCGTTACCAGAACGGGAAATCATCACAAATCATTAGCGCCCTTTGGCGTATTTAACGGGAAAAACCGGCAAAGCGTTATTATCACGGCGCCCAGCCAGAAGCTGTGGGCGAAGCTCTGCAACACAATGAATAAGCCGGCTTTGATTGAGGATGCAAGGTTTTCCCAGCCTCCGGCAAGGGCTGAGAATGTTAAGGAAATGATTGCTGAAATTGAGGATTGGCTGAAAACATTTGACAATATAGATGACGCTATGAAGATCCTGGAGGCGGAAGGTATACCTTGTACTAAGGTTATGTCAACCGAAGAGGTTGTTAAATGCGAAACCAACTGGGAGAGAGGGAACCTTGTCCGGCTGCCAACGAATGATAAAATCCCCGGTGACTACATCATTTCCAGAGGTCCGCACATGATGCTGACAAAGACGCCGCCCGTACTTAGCCAAGCTCCGGCACTGGGAGAACATACACAGGAAATCCTGGAACATTTAGGGTACGGGAAAGAGGATGTTGGCAGGATGATGGAAAAGTGGGGATAAAATGATTCATGGTATTGAGAGCATATGTGTAGTTGGAGCGGGGGTAATGGGCAGGCAAATCGCTCTGCACTGCGCCATGTGCGGAATAACCGTTACATTGACCGATTCGGCGTCAAATGCTGTTGACAGCGCTAAAACCTGGAGTATAGAATATCTGGAGTCTTCTGTTAAAAAAGGAAAAAGATCATCGGAAGAATGCGACGCCGCTATGAGCCTGCTAAGGTTTGTTAATGACATTTCGGAGGCGGTACGGCATGTGGATATGGTCATTGAGACAATCATTGAGAATCAGGATATAAAAAGAGAGCTGTTCTCTCATCTGAGCGAATGGGTTGACGACCATACTATTCTTGTTACTAATTCAAGCTTCATGGCGTCTTCAATATTCGCGGATTTAATAAGCTGCCCGGGCAGGCTCGCTAATTTGCATTTTTTTACGCCCGTTATGAGAATGGAGCTTGTGGAAATTGTAAGAGGGCCGCATACCAGCGAAGATACGATTGATAAGCTAAAGCTGTTTGTAAAAAAGATTAATAAAACATATATTTTGCTAAACAAAGAAATTGAGGGCTTCATAGTAAACAGATTGATCAAGGCACTTCTCGACGAGGCGTTGTTCTTATACGATAACGGTTATGCCAGCTGTATGGATATTGATTTGGCCGCTGAAAAGGGTATGAATCATCCCCTTGGCCCTTTCAGGCTAATGGATATGACCGGAATCGACATATCTTACATGAGCAGGAAGCGCAAATTTGACGAGACAAATAGTCCTAAGGATATGCCCCCCAAAATTCTTGAAGAGAAATATTTGAGCGGGGATTTCGGCAGGAAAACAGGTAAAGGTTGGTATAATTATACCGGTTAGTAAAACAGTATGGTAAAAAGCTTATGGCGCCTTACCATAAGCTTTTTTCTGTTATTTTCTCCCTGGAAGGAGAAGGGTGGTGCGCATTTGTTGACATGTTTGAACAGTATAAGATCAAAAATAAATCAAATTAATGACTCGACGTTCCACATTGCTATTGCTTTAAGCATATATATCATATTTAAATGTTTTCTGCCTCCCATTGGAGTGATAACACGGCAGGGCATGGATGTTTTAGGGGTTTTTATCTTCACACTATATCTGTGGACCAACTGTAGCATATCTTGGCCAAGCTTTATGGGTATCGGCTTAATCGGTTTAAGTGGAATTGTTACATGGGATGAGGTTATTAAGCTTTCTTGGGGAAACTGGTTAACCCCGTTCATCTGCTCGTGTCTGATCATTAATTTTGCTATGAAGGAAACAGGCTTTTCAAGACGTGTTGCGCTATGGTTTGTCACAAGAGATTGGGTCAGGGGAAAGCCGTGGTTCATCGTTACAATGTTTCTGTTTTCCTGCATGTTTCTTGGTCTTTTTATGTCCAGCACGCCGACTACGGTGCTATTCATGTCTTTAGCTGAGCAAATCCTGGATAACACCGGACATAAGAGGGGTGAAAAGCTTTGTAGTATGCTGATGTCCTGTGTTGCGTGGATTGCGACTGCTACCATGGGCATGACGCCGATATCCCATGTATTGGTCATTATGGTTATCGGTTTGATTGGGAGCGATTTTGGAATCTCTATCAATATGCTTTCCTTTACGTTAGTTGGCTTATCGGTTGGGATTTTGTTTTTCCTTTGTCTGCTTTTAGTATGTAAATTCATCATCAAGCCTGATCTGACGAAGCTTAAGGATTTGGATATAGACGCAATTAAGCGCAGTATCCCATCCGCTTCTAAAGAAGAAAAAATTGTAGGTATGATATTTGGATCGTTAGTATTGGTTTGGATTTGTCCGGATATTCTGTCTTGCTATAAATTAACGGCTTCTCTTGGGGCAGCTGTAAGTCAAATTGGACAGACTGTACCGGCAATAATAGCAGTGGGGTTGTTATGCATAATCCAAGTAAATGAAAAGCCCATTATTTCGTTGGAAAACGCTTGCAGGGAGATTTCTTGGGGGAGCGTGTTTATGATGGCGCAGCTGATGCTTCTGGGAAACGTCGTATCTTCCGAAGCGGCAGGCATCAATCAAACATTGTCCTCTATAATTGCGCCACTTACAAAGAATTTGTCTCCGTTCTTGTTTGTATTGACAATTCTGCTGTTCATCATAGTATTAACTAATTTTATCAACAATACAACGTGCGCGCTTTTCTATACGATAGTGGCGCCAATAGCGGTAAATATAGACGGGCTTAATGTAATCGCTCTCTCACTTATGATCGGTATCATAGCAAATTATGGTTTAGCTACTCCGGCGGCCACCACTACAACAAATATCGCAGTGTCTTCAGGGTGGGTAAGCGGCTCTTTCCTATGGAAATACGGGTGGTATCTGGTAATCATCACACTCTTGGCCAGTGTTTTTATCGGTTATCCGTTAGCGGCGGTCTTGTTTCCGAATAATTTATAAACGATATTATACTGCGAACGGTCTCCTGTTCTAAGTATAGATACGGGGAGGCTAGACCGCCTTCCATGTCATAGGAAGCTGCTTTGACCCAAGCGCGCAGCGCAATTTACTCTTTTTCGGGATATGTATCTAAAAATATTGATTTACAAGATGTTCCGAATAGTCCGCGCATCTTTCAACGGTGATAGAACTCATGATTTCACCTGAGTAATAAGTGTTTTTCTTCCCTTGCATTGCTTCCAGCTTTTCATAAAACCCATTTCTCAGCACCTCGCTGTCAACGTGAGGAAAGACATGCCAAGACCGATATGAGTATAACTCCAACTTATCAAACTTATATACGCTTAAATCATCCAATACCATGTCGTGCATTTCTTTGTCACTTTTATCCTTGTTTTCCATAGCATATACCATAATTAGGTCATTTTTGATAGGGTATCTGCGTTTGCGATGGAACCAGGCAATTACATGTCCTCTCTGCTCTATGCGCAAGTTATCCGGGATGATTCCGGAATTTAGCCGCGCTCCACCAACTTTAAACGCGTAAACCCGAACAGCTTCATATTGGATTTTATCGAATAAATTCCGTTCTTCCTCTGTTGCGTCAAGAAATTTTAAAGCATCATTTAAAGGGGAAGTAATAATAATATCATCTAAAATGAACTTTTCAAATTGAGTTTCTACTATTACCTTATCATCGCAGCGCTCAATTTTTTTTACATTAGATGTTAATTTAAGCTTGGGTAATTTGCCGGAAAGCTTAAGTAAAAATGTGCCGATGCATCCGCCCCAGGTAATCACGGGCGTAATAGTAATCTCTATGAAGGATTTTAGTGTTTTATAATTCATTACTTTTAAAATATACAAAGCTGGGATATCGTCGATATAGGGAGTTCCAAAGGAAGAAAAGTAATGAACGATCACTTCCTTTAAGACACTTAAATCATTTTTTGCGCACCACTCATTAAATGAAATGCAAAGCTCATCAGGCACATTTGTAAAGCCCGGCGATTCAAGCGTTTGATAACTTTCCATAATTTTTTTGTATTTTTGATACTCTACGAAAAACCGATTGGCATTCTTCTTTGTTAGTTGTGGGATTTTATTACCATGCGTATCATAAAAAAACCAGTCAATTACGGTTCTATCATTGCTTACCCCTGCAATCTTCATTAAATCCAATACATGGGTATATGAATCCATGCCGATAAAAGCACCAAATTCATAACCTCTATCCTGGTACTTCATGCTTTCACATTTCCCGCCGACGCGTAAATCCTTTTCGAAAATTGTAATGTCGGAATAGCCCTTTGTTTGCAGATACCACGCCAAAGAGAGCCCTGACATACCGGAGCCGATAATTCCAATTCGCTTATTAGCATTTTCAATCATAATAAAAATCACCTCATGGTTTAAAGCTTATCAGATTCTAAATCCTGCAAGTAAACCCATAATGGAAGCGGCTTGTCATCATTTGATTCATAGAGGATGTTAGCTGGGGTCTTTCCCTTCAATTTTCCGCTCTTTCTTTTTTCCTGATTATTGTATTGAATAAGGTATTCTTGAAAGTCACTATCAATTTCCTGCGCTGTTTTGTAATAGCGAATAGATAAAAACTTTTGAAAGAAATCATTGCGGATTGGCAGTAAGTGCTCATTCATTACATTGATGACATTTTTAGTATGCGTTGAAAAAAATAATTGACTAATTTTGTATTTATTTAGAAATTCAGCGTACTTATGCTTTCCGTTATGCCAGTTAGAAGTATATTGCATGCTGGAATCAGTTATTAGCCGCGCAATAGAAACACCATAAGACTGGAATGTAGGTATAACCTTCATTTTCATGTGCGAGATTAAATTTTCCGTGTTTTTTCCTACACATACTGAACCTATTATATAATGCGAAAAAAGGTCAAAAGAAATAATGGCGTATATTTTGCCGATATTTCTTACATCACCAAGAAAATTAGTGATTTGGAAAACAGCATATCCTGGCGATTTATTTCGCATGCTATTTATATTTATTATGAACTCTTTCTTCTTGCCGGATTTTGAAACGGTATTATGTTCCTTGGCATATTTTAACCGGTTGTTTTTACTGTTTAATTGATATCGCTTCAGTACATTATAAATACCGCTTTCTCCAACAGAGAATCCTTGGGTTTTTAATTCATAGTATATTCTTCTGGGACCGTCTTCAGGACAATTGATCACATGCTCTAATATGTAATACTCCACCTCGCGGCTTACCTGCCGTTTATTGTTTACGACTCGTTTTTGAGGTTGAAGGCCCTCCACGCCTAACGCTTTATATCTATTGTACCACTGGTAAAATAATGTTCTTGATATGCCAAATTTTTTACATGTTTCCGATACATTACCAATAGAAATTGCATCGCGAATAATCAAATATTTTGTGTTTGCTGTAAAATCTAACCTAGACATCAGCGCCTCCAAATTAAATTTACTTTCCTTATTATAACATATGTTGCAGTTTACGTATAATATTTTTCATAGACTATGTGCAACTTTCACCGAAAATAAACGTCATAAGAAAAAGAACCGAAACTACAACAATTGCGTTTCGGTTCTTTTGGTTGTCTAAGAAAATCATACATGACAGGAAAGTATTTCTTATAAAGCATCCATAAATTCATTATAAACATGCCGCTGCTTCAAAGAATAGAACAACTTATGCTTGCGCATCAGCATAGCGTCGTATATGGCGGCCTTATCGGAATTCGGGTAAAACTTTTGCGGATCGCTTTCCAGCATTTCCGCTACGGCATCCTCCACAGAGGAATATACGCCAAGGGAAACCATCGCTACCATAGTCGCTCCCAGAGAAGAAGCCTCTCTGTTCTTAAAACGTACCAGCGGCGTATTAAAGGCGTTGGCTTGAATTTCAGCGAAGAGATCTGATTTGGCCATACCTCCGGCTATACTTACCTGATTGATTTTTCCGCAGATTGTTTCCAGCAAGGCAATGTTGTCGGATATTTCCATTGCGATGCCTTCCAGAATAGATCTTGCCATATCGCCGCGAGTGGTTCCCAAGGACAGGTTGAAAAATAATCCTTTTGCCATAGGCTCCCAATATGGCGCTCCGCTGCCCTCGAAATGAGGAAGCATCATAACACCGTTGGCTCCGGCCGGTGATTGTGCCGCCTCCTTATCAATCAGCCTGAAAGGATGACTTTCTTTTTCCAAATCCTTGCATAATTGCTCGCTAAACCAACGGAAAATTGCGCCGGAGTTAAAAATACTGGCTTCCATGATCCACTTGCCGGCGATCGCCGAAGCGCTGCATAGAACCCTGCACCTTCTATCAAACGCGGGTTTGTCGGTATAGGCTATGATAAATGAGCCGGTACCGGTATTCGCCTCTGCCAATCCCGGCGCAATAACATTTAGAGCCACTGCGGCATTTTGCTGGTCGCCGCCGCACAAAATTACCGGCAAACCTTGTGGCAGGCCCGTATGCCTGGCCATAGCTTTTGTTAATCCGCCGGCTATGCTGCCCGGCGGAACCAACTCGCACAGCTTGTTTTCGGTAAGCTTCGCAAGCGCTAGAAGCTCCTTATCCCATTTGAATTTACGGATACTCATTAACATGGTGCGGGCAGCCTGCGTCCAGTCTGTTTTAAATTCGCCGGTAAGGGCGTGCAAGACATAATCCTGCACACCAATGAGCTTATATGCTTTGCGAAAGATATCCGGCTCGTTTTTTTTCAGCCACATTATTCTTGGAAGAACTGTGTAAGGGTTTATGCGCAGACCTGTTCTGCGATATAAGGCATTCATGGTCATCTGCGCTTTTAATTCTTCACATTCCGCAATTGTCCGTTTATCTTGCCACATGATTGCCTTGCGAAGAGGTACGCCATCTTTACTCACCGGTATCAATGAAGCCCTTTGGGAGGTGATGGCTATGGCCTCTGGCGTAAGATTGTTTTTTTTCAAATAGGCGGCGGCTTCCGTCAGGGTTTCCTGGGCCGCCTGCCGCCAGTCGGCGGGGTCCTGCTCAACCATACTCGGGTAAATAAAATCCGTATGATATTCCCTTTGCGCTGTAAAATGACACTGCCCATCGTCATCGTATACAATGGCCCGCATACTGGATGTGCCCACATCCAGAGTTATCACATAAGGCATTGACTATTCACTCCTTAAGAAATTCAAGGCGGCAAAATGCCGCCTTGAGTAATATATACTATCGAAAAATCTGTTACGATAACCCGGGCAGCACACCCGAAAACAGACTGAGAACAATAAGTATAACCAGTGACGTAACTCCGGATATCGTGCCGGCTATTGTCCATGCTCTGAAAGTATCACCTACACTGAACTTACTAAAACGATTGACAACCCAGAAACCCGAATCGTTGGGCAGTGACAAACCAATGCCGCCCGCGCATATTGCCAGGCCTACCAGTACGGAAGAAGCCCCGTCAATCCCCGAAACGATGGGCCCCATAATTGCGGAGGTTGTAACCAAAGCGACTGTAGTGGAGCCTTGCGCGCAGCGAAGCACTTGGCTGATCAAAAAGGCGACAACCACTAAAAGAACGCCTACGCTTGCCGTGCCTGCCAATCCCCCAAGCACATCCTTAAGGCCGGAGCCGATGGCGGTTGCGTTGATAATTTTTCCAAAAGAACCGCCCGCGCCGGTAATAATAAGAATGGAGCCTGTTGAAGCCGCCGCGTCGGCGATTATGTCGTTAAAGCTGCGGGTGAGGTATTTTTTAAGAGAAAGATAAGCCACGAGTGTGCCAACCAAAAGCGCAATGTTTTTGTTGCCGATAAAATCAAAAATCTGGAAGGGCAGAGTATCCTTTTCTAAAAATTGGCCCATAACAGTTCCCAGCAAAATCATTATGATAGGCAGCAGAATCAGGCTTACGCCCAAAGCGCCGGAAGGCCGATTGCCCGTCGGTACTTCCACAGCCGGTTCATCATCGAAGCTATTGGCAAAGTCGTTCATATACTCAGGCTTATTACCCAGCCATTTTCCGTATACCACACCGCCTATAAGCGACGCAGGCAGGGACACGATAAGTGAATATATCAAGAAAACCGCTATACTAGCTTCCATATTCGCGGCAACCGCCAAGGGTCCGGGGGTAGGAATAACCATGGCGTGTGTGGTAATAAGACCCACAGCCAGTGATGTTACAAGAGTAATAAAAGGTATTTTACCTTTGCGGGAAATATTTTTAACCAAGTTCAAAAGAATAACAAAGGCCGCGTCAAAAAAAACCGGAATAGAAACTATGTATCCTGTCAGATTCATTGCAAGCGCGGCATTCTTTTGACCGGTCATACGCAGTACCATCGCTGCGATTTCCTCTGCGCAGCCCGATTCGTGCAAAAGCTGTCCCAGAATAACTCCCAACGCGATAATGATACCAATGCCAGTGAGCGTACCTCCAAAACCGTTGGCCAATTCTCCGGATATAGTAGGCAACGGGAGGCCGCAAAGCAAACCCATGATTACAGCGCCCAACAACAGCGATAAGAACGGGTGCACTTTAAGCTTGATAATTGTCACTAGCACAAAGACGATAGAAATGCAAAATGAAACCAGTGCCCAAGTCAACATAACCTATTATCCTCCTTCAATTCATATATTCACGTTTTTACTTCGCCGCAAAGATACTCACATATTTTTTCACAACCTCCGCTACCAAATCAGC
>Ga0153937_1000221_pt1 | contig 20386 bp, 10 predicted proteins | sample TSNY021MetaG_FD_104680 | JGI IMG/M metagenome (GOLD analysis project Ga0153937, IMG submission 104680) | Attine ant fungus gardens microbial communities from New York, USA - TSNY021 MetaG | ecosystem: Host-associated > Fungi > Mycelium > Unclassified | place: USA: New York, Robert Murphy County... | reverse complement strand
TGTCTTAAAGAAAAGGCAAACTCTAATCATATTTGGATTGGATATTTTAGTGGAAGCCTGACGCATAATAAGGATTTTTCGATAGTGCATAAGGCGTTGATAAGAATATTGGAAAAGCATAAAAATGTTGGATTATTGTTAGCTGGTGAGTTGGATTCTTCGGATGAATTACAGATATATTCAAATCGCATTGTAAAAAAAAATACTGTAGGTTGGCGAGAGCTTCCGGCGCTAATCGTAGAAGCGGATATTAACCTCGCTCCGTTGGAGGATACTTTGTTTAATCAATGCAAATCGGAGATCAAGTGGATAGAGGCAGCATTAGTAAGAGTGCCTACAGTCGCAAGTAAAATTGGTGCTTTTGATAGGATGATCGAAGATGGAGTAACTGGTATTTTATGTGATAATATCACTGATGTTTGGTATAATAAACTGGAATCATTGATCATAAATCAGAATAAGAGAAAAGAAATAGCGAATAATGCATATTCATATGTGATAGATAACTGCACCACCTCAGGAACAGCTGATGAATATAAGGATTTTATCACAAAGGCAATGGAGAATAGCGATGACAATTGAGAGAGATAGGCGTAACAATATGACGGCGGAAGAACAGGAGTTTTATGACCAATTTGTAATTGGAATGAAACAGGCAGAAGAGGATGCGTTAATGGCTACAACAAGAGCTGGCGGAATCCTGAATAATGAAAAAGAAGCTAAAACTTATGAGGATTATAAAAGTAGCTATATTTATTATAAGGAAAAGTATGAAGCAATCAGAGATGCTTTTTTTTGGCGAATAACAGAACCATTACGTCGTGTGGTAGACTATTATCGATGGAAGAAGACCGGGGTTCGGAAATTAGAAAATCCTGATGATGATAGTACTGCTCCGTCAAGAGTTGATAGAGGAAAAACTCTGATTGGAGTTCATTTGCATTTATATTATGAGGATTTATTAGACGAATTTTGCTGTTATTTCAATAACATTCCTGAATCCTTTGATTTGTATATTTCGTGCAAACAAAATGCAGATATGGAACGGATACGTAACAGAGCAGCTGAAATCCGCAATGTAAAAAAAGTGGTTGTTAAAGAGACAAAAAATAGAGGAAGAGATATTGCTCCGTTTTATGTTTTATTTAGAAAAGAATTAGTAAAATATGAATGTGTTCTACATGTTCATTCTAAAAAATCGCTGTATACCGGTGGCGAAAAGGCCGAGTGGCGCCAAGAAGCGCTGGATGGTGTTTTGAAAAATGAAAAAATGGTTGCAGAAACTTTGGAAATTATGCGGCAGAGGGATCCCAAGGCAGGTCTTGTTTTTGGGGAAATGACTCAAATGCTGCCACCTATGGCACTACATTGGCTTCGGAATGCCGGTCGAGGACGGGAATTGTTGGGGAGAATGCACATTCCCTTTGAAAATCGTATGCTGATTTACCCGGTAGGGAGTTTTTTTTGGGCAAAGATAGATGCTATCCGACCGTTGTATGATTTGGGATTTATATATGATGATTTTGATGAGGAACATGGTCAGATTGATGGTACATTGGCGCACACGCTTGAGCGTGTAATTGCATGTGTTGTTCAGAATCAAGGGTATAGTATGTATATCTATGATCCAGAAACCGGTCGTTATGCAATTGATAAAAGCTATAAATGCTTTCGGCAGTATTTTACCTATAATTCACAGAATCTTAGTGATTTATTAAAGCGAGAATATGATGTCATCACTTTTGATATTTTTGATACATTAATTACTCGGTTGGTTTATCAACCAGATGATGTATTTCATCTCATGGAGCGTAAAATTCGTAATATCTATCAAAAACGAGTAGATTACCTGGAGGTTAGAAAGGAAGCGGAGCGTATTGCGTGGGAAGAAAAAGGTGACTTTTGTAATATACATCATATTTATGAAAAACTCCCAGATGTGTCAAACTTTACGCGAGCACAGGCAGAAGAGTTGAAACAATTGGAAATCGATCTGGAATATCAACTTTGTATACCTAGAGAAGATGCTCGTGAGATTTTTATTAATCTGGTCACCGCAGGCAAGAAGATTATTCTAATCAGTGATATGTATCTGCCGGGGGATGTTATTGCTAATATGTTAGCGAAGTGCGGATATCAGGGTTACGAGGAACTATGGGTGTCTTGTGATAAAGGAAAAAGAAAAGATCGCGATACAATTTGGGATGATTTTCTTGAGCAGTATGGCAAATATCGGACGATTCATATAGGTGATAACCCTCATTCTGATTGTCAAATCATCGGAGATCGAAGACGGCAGTATTTGCTATTGTTATCTCCGATAGACGCGTTCCGCCTTTCAAAGCAATATGATAGGTATATGCGGTTTGTTAATACCACGGTAGAAAATTCATTAGTTCTGGGATATTTAGTGAATGCATGTCTTTTCAATTCGCCGTTTGCCTTGACCGAAAGAGGGATATCCAAGGTAAAAACGGTGGAGCAGGTATCAAAGGGGATTTTTGCACCGATTATGCTTAAGTTCATTGAATTTTTGCACCGGACTAGCAGAGCGGATGCCAGATTGCTTTTTTTAGCCCGCGAGGGATACTTTTTTGAAAAACTATATGTCAAGGCTTGCCAGGCGTTCGGTTGGGAAGAAAAAGAACATGTATATTTTTTGACATCTAGAAGAGCGACATCGGTAGCGCAGATCGAGCATTATGAGGACATTGTAGACTTATATAAGACTAAGTATTCTGGGAAACTGTCTACTTTACTGAAGGAACGTTTTGGTTTAGAGGATATAAAGTTAAATAAGGATTTCGATGTTGTATTACCAGATGATATTTCTAAAGTTTTAAGGGTCCTCTTGGATTATATACCGAATGTCTTACAAGTTGCGAAAAGTGAAAAGAAAGCATATTTAAAATATATTCAGCAGGTACTCGGTGAAGACAATGACTGGAGTAAAGTGACATTGGTAGATGTTGGATATTCCGGAACAATACAATATTATCTCATGAAGATTTTGGGAACTTCGTTAAATGGCTGTTATATGGTTTCTGGTTATGAGATGAAACCGGAACTGTTGGATGGAACATATCAAAGCTTATACACGTTTTGGAGATCCCGGATGTTTCTTAATACGCAACTCTTTTTGGAAGCTGTCACCGCAGCACCGCATGGGCAGGTTGTGAAGTTCCATGAAACCCAAGAGGGGGTTATGGAAGCAGAATTAAAGCCAGAGAGGGAAATATACGGCAAAAAAGCAGAAGAGATGCAAACGTATATTTTTGAGTATGTGGAATTGATGGGAGAACTGCTGGGAGATATTCAGCCAAGATTTGATAAGGCTTTAGCGGAGGTTATGCTTGGTGAGATTTTAAGGAAAGATCTTTTGGATAGTGGCTTAAGAGGGACATTTTCAGTCAATGATGGTTATTGCATGGATGGGGACTGGATATTTAATGAGGCGATTCATGATTGGGAGTTGCGGCGTAATAACAAAGAGGTAACAGTTTGGAAATATGAAAAATAAACGGGAATTTTCCGGGAGGAAATGGTTTTGATTAAGGAGATACTCAGCGAACGCAATTTGATATGGAAATTATCAAAAAATGATTTCAAAACTAAATATGCAGGCTCATTTCTGGGTATTATTTGGGGGTTTGTGCAGCCGATTGTTACAGTAATGGTATATTGGCTTGTGTTCCAATATGGACTTAGAGTGGGTAATTCAGGCGATATACCATATGTACTTTGGTTTGTGTCGGGTATGATACCATGGTTTTACTTTTCGGAAGCGCTAATGAGTGCGACAAATTGCTTACTTGAGTATAATTATTTGGTAAAGAAAATGGCATTTCGTATCGATATTTTGCCGTTGGTCAAGTTAATCTCGTCTTTTTTTGTACATTTAGCCTTCTTGGTTTTTTTGCTATTTCTATTTGGAGTATATGGAAGGATATCTAGCGTTAATGTATTCCAGATTATCTATTATATTGTGGGTATGATGTTACTGGTGTTGGGATTGTCTTATATTACATCTGCGGTTGTGGTATTTGTGCGCGATGTCGGGCAAATCATCAATATATTGTTGCAGATATTCATGTGGGCTACACCGATAATGTGGGAATATACCCGAGTTCCTGAACAGCTAAGATGGATTATATATGGCAATCCTATGTTTTATATTGTGCAAGGATATAGAAACGCTTTTATTGGCGATGGAACTCCATGGAGCAATCCAGGGCAAATGGCTTACTTTTGGTTATTGACGATAACATTATTGGTAGTAGGCAGAAAAATATTTAAGCGTCTGCAGCCACATTTAGCTGATGTTTTATAGTGGAAAAGGATAGATAAGCGATGGAAGCGATTATAAAAATATGTCACGTCAATAAAATATATAATTTATATGACAAGTCAATAGACCGCCTAAAAGAAATTTTGGGATTTAGAAGCAAAAAAAGGTATAAAGAATCATATGCGTTAAAAGACATTTCTTTTGAAGTGAAAAAAGGTGAAACAGTAGGCATTATCGGCACAAACGGTTCGGGTAAATCAACGCTTTTAAAAATCATTACCGGTGTATTAAGTCAGACTTCGGGTGAAGTTTTTGTGAGAGGAAAGGTATCTGCGCTACTGGAACTGGGAGCCGGCTTTAATATGGAGTATACGGGCATTGAAAACATATATTTAAACGGAACTATGATGAAGTATAGTGATAAAGAGATTGATGCGAAGCTTCAGAGCATTATCGATTTTGCGGATATTGGCGAATATATTAATCAGCCTGTAAAAACCTATTCTAGTGGTATGTTTGCAAGATTGGCATTTGCGGTTGCCATTAATGTAGAGCCGGATATTCTCATTGTAGATGAGGCCTTAAGCGTTGGTGATGTTTTTTTTCAGAACAAGTGTTTTCGCAAGTTTGAAGAGTTGAGGGATAAAGGCATCACTATTTTATTTGTATCCCACGATATTGAAAGCGTGAAAGCCATGACTTCCAAAGTATTGTGGATTGAACAGGGCGAGCAAATGATGTTTGGTGATAAACTGGAAGTATGCAATGCTTATTTGAAGTCTATGCTCTTGGAGAATAATACATTAGCCAGTGAAATGATAGATGTAGATAAACCGCAATATGAAATGCAGAAGTTAAAGATGGAGAATTATCCGTGGCTTAAATATCGGACCGGAGATCTTCTGCATGACCAGGTGAAGATAATATCTTGCTTTGCAGAGAATGAGCATGGAAAAATCGTATATGATTTGCAGAGCAATAAAAAGTACAAACTGTGTCTCATTTTTGAGACTGATATCGATATTCCAGATTGTATTGTAGGATATGTATTGCAAAATAAGAAAGGTGTTTCTATTATTAACAGCAATACTTTAATAATAGATCAGAAGAAAAACTTTTTTGCAAAGGCAAATTCGCGAGTAAGAGTGGATTTTCTAATCACCGTTCCAATGCTGCATACAGATGAATATATTGTGGATTTTGCTGTAGCAGGTGGCAAAAGTGTGATGGATAATGTGATGTATACTTGGTGCTATGGGGCAATGAATGTATATATTTCGAACTGTGGTGGGAATCTCGCGTTATTGGATGTTCTGACGCAAGTCAGTATCTATGAAGAGGTCAGGCAATAAAGTGAATAACAAGGAAGGAAATGGCTAAATGGGCAAATATGATGTTGAATTAGAACGGAGTGCTAATGATCCGCTAAATATTATGTTGGGTCAGATAAAAAGCGGTTCTACAGTCTTGGAGTTTGGGTGTGCTAGTGGCAGAATGACTCAATATATGAGCCAAAATATGGGCTGTGAAGTTTATATCGTTGAATACGTAGAAGGGGATTATGAGATCGCTAAAATGTATGCCGAAGATGGCGTTTGTGGTGATATTATGCAGATGGAATGGTTGCGGAAATTTGCCAGTATTCGATTTGACTATATTGTCTTTGCAGATGTTTTAGAGCACTTATCAGACCCGAAGACAGTTTTGCAGGCAGCTGTAAAATTGTTAAAGGAAGATGGGGTGATTTGGATATCGGTACCTAACATCGCACATAACGATATAATTTTAAATCTGTATCATAATAAATTTCAGTATACGTCTACAGGGTTGCTAGATAATACTCATATACACTTCTTTACCTACGAGCATTTATTGGAAATCTGTGATATGGCAGGATTGACATTATTATTTGTGGATTGTACTAGTGTTCAAACGGATTGTACAGAACAGCGGCTCATGAGGAAAGTTGAAGAGAGTGATCTGTTAGAATTGCTTATTGCCAGAGAAATGGGAGAAATTTATCAATATGTAGTTGGGGTTGTGCATAAAGATTCGCAAAGCTTTGCGGATATAAATTTAGAAAATAGAATGATTGAACATTTAAATCCTATTGAGCGTAAGTTTTTCTTTGATAAAGGCGAAGATTTTGATCAATACGATTATAAAAGATGTAAAGCTAATAGAAAAGAATCAAAATTTATTGAAAAAGTTGAAGTCCCATATGGAACGCTACGTGTCCGTTTCGATCCAGTTGAGAAAATTCCCTGTATTATCTATAATCTAAAGGTGTATTGTAGTAATGGTGAAGAATTGGAAGTTGAAACAAATGCGGATGTTGTAGGAAAGGAATATTATTTCAGAAATTATGATCCTCAAATTATTGTTACCCTTGATAAGCCGGTTGATTGGCTTGTTTTCGAAGGTGAAATCACCTATTCGTATGATATTATAACCGAAATTGAAACTCAGGGTAAGCGATTAAGAAAAGAAATAGAAGAACACCAAGCTGCAAAGGACTTAATTGCAAAACAAAATGTCCAGTTAACAGAGTTGTCGTTAAAAATAGAAATAGCTGAACGGATTAGGGAGAAAACTGAAAAAAAATTAGAATTGGAAGCGGAGGTGCTCAACAAACAGTATCAAAAACGTTTGGAGTTGTTACGGACGTATAAAGATGAGGTAATACAAAGTAGAGATAGCATAATCCAAAATTTACAATCGAATTGTGAAACCTATATCCAGAAGTATCAGCTTATTGAAGATAGTACATTCTGGAAGATTACAAAGCCAATTAGAATGATTCTGGACATGCTGAAGCGGAAAGAGGTGATGGAATCGGAGATTCCTGTGGCATTACCGGTTTCGGAATTCCAGCAGGGAGGCTTGGAAGAAATAGATTCTGTGATTAGTGAAGATTTGACATGGGATTATGATGCGTGTGCAGAGGAGAGTAGGACTCCACTGGTTAGTGTTATTGTGCCAAATTATAATCACGCATCCTATTTGAGAGAGCGTCTGGAATCAATCTATAGCCAAACATATGCTAATTACGAAGTAATATTGTTAGATGATTGTTCGAACGATAACAGTCGATTAATACTGGATGAGTATGCAAATGCTTATAAGGATCGGACTGTAAAGGCATATAATCAAGAAAATTGCGGCAAGGTATTTAAACAATGGGATAAAGGAATTGATCTGGCAAAAGGTTCGCTTATTTGGATTGCCGAGAGCGATGATTATTGTGAACCTGATTTTCTTGAGGAGATGGTTTCGCTATTCAAATATGACTCTGTTATGCTTGCTTTTGCAAGAAGCGTATTTATGCAAGAAGGCAGACAGGTATGGTCTACAGAGGAATATTTAAGTGATTTGCCCAAATTAAAATGGGGTAAAGCTTTTACAATGACGGCGCATAATTTGGTAAATGCCGGTTGGGGAATTAAGAATATTATTCCGAATGTAAGCAGTGCGGTATTTCGAAATGTTGGCGTGTTTTCGGAAGAACAAAATCCCATATGGGAACGGCTCAAATTGTGTGGCGACTGGATTTTTTATCTTAACTTGATTAAAGGTGGTTGCGTTAGCTACACGAATCAAACAACAAATTATTATCGGGTACATGCACAGAGTACCTCTTTGAATGTTCAAAAGACGGAAGAATACTATCGGGAACAATGTGAAGTATCTAAATTCGTGGTAAAAAACTATAATGTTGATTTATCAATGTTTGATTTGGTTCGATATAATCTGAAAGAGCATTATAAGGCGATTCAGTGTGCTTCTGATGGAAATGTGGTGGATAAGTACTATAGTCTTGAGGATATAAAGAGCGAACAAGAAAAAAGGTCGCCTAATATTTTAATGACTACTTTTTCAATGAAAATGGGTGGTGGAGAGACCTACCCTTTGTTTCTAGCGAATCAAATGAAAAGTATGGGACTGTCAGTGACTGTGCTTGATTTTTGTATGGATACTTATAATGAGCAGGTACGCGAACTGTTAAATGCGAATGTACCGTTGGTTGAAATGAAAAATCTGGATTATTTTTATCATGTAGTCACGCAACTGGGAGGGGAAATTATTCATTCTCATCATGCGAGTGTTGACGGTGCGATTGCTTCGTGGTTAAATGACCATTCAAGTATTCGATGTAAACATATAGTGTCTTTACATGGAATGTATGAAGCAATAGGTGATGAAGATTGCAAAAATACTTTGGAGCGTGTGACGAAAAGCTGTTCAAAATTCATTTATACAGCAGATAAGAATTTAACAAGTATAGTCAAATACGGCTATGAAGATCAGATTCAGTTAGAGAAAATGGAGAATGGACTTCCGGAAAAAGAAGTTCAGGCCATTGAAAGAGATACTCTTGGTATTGGGAAAAACGATTTTGTATTATGTCTGGTAAGCCGTGCATTACCGGAAAAAGGCTGGCATGAAGCTTCAGAAGCGGTGAAGCGTGCCAATAATCAAATAGAAAAAAACATCCACTTGCTCTTGATTGGTGATGGCGAGATGAAAGATCAGATGATGAATGAAAAGGCATCCTATATCCATTTGCTGGGAGCAAAAGCCAATATACGTGATTATTTTGCGATGTCGGATGTCGGCTTCTTGCCCACCAGATATCCTGGGGAAAGTTTTCCACTGGTTATTATTGATAGTTTGATGTGCCATAAACCTGTAATTGCAACAGATTTAGGAGAAATTAAAAATCAGATTTCAACTGAAGAAGGGGAATTGGCTGGTATTTTACTGCATTTAAATGATTGGAAGCTTGATATTGAGGAGATGAGCCAGGCAATCCTCAAACTGGCAAGAAGCAACGAACTATATCAAGAGTTGGTATTGAGAACGGAGAGTGCAAGCAAAAAGTTCAATATCGAACGTGTAGTAGATAGATATCTCAAAATTTACAAAGATGTGCTGAAACAATAAATTATGTGGGAGAAAAAGATGGAAACATGTGTAGTATTAGGGGCAAGTGGGTTTATTGGAAAAAATCTATGCCCAAAACTAGCTAGAAAAGTCCGTGTTATTGCGTTTGACCGCTATGTCTGTAAGGAACTGACGGGAATTGAGAATATTGAACAAGTGACAGGCAATTTTACGGAAACATCAGATTTTTCTCCATTGTTAAAGAATGTGGATTTCGTATATCATTTGGTTGGAACGGCATTGCCCAAAGATGGTTTTGATTATATTGTAACTGAAGCAGAGGAGAATGTGATACCGATGCTTCGCTTGTTGGAGCAAATGGTTCAATGCAAAGTAAAAAGAATTATTTTTGCATCTTCCGGTGGAACTATTTATGGTGAGCGTAGAGATGAACAATGTCTTGTTACCGACCGTTTATTTCCACAATGTACTTATGCGGTTCATAAACAGGTGATCGAAACATATCTGGATTATTTTAATCGGTGTACACCATTGCGATGTATATCGGCCAGACTAGCGAATCCTTATGGTATGGGCCAGGGCATCGAACGCCAACAAGGTGTTATTCCTATTTTTGCATATCATATATTACATGGATTACCGATTTCGGTGTTGGGTAATGGAACAAACAAACGAGACTATATTGCGATGGAAGATATGGTAAATGCATTGGTTTTGCTTGCGTTCTATCAAGGAGAAGTGAGTACGTTTAATATTGGATCAGGAGAAAGTCATTCCCTACTGAAAGTTATTGAGAAAATGGAACAGATATCAGGTCGTCGATTTATAAAAATTGACTATTCCCCAGACCGAGTATTTGATGTGAGCAATGTGGTACTCGACATAGAAGAAACAAAGAAAGAGTTATCATGGAAACCAGAGATATCTTTGGAGCAAGGTATTACGGGTGTAATTGAAGGATATACTAATTTAGAATAATAGTTATATACATAAAGAATTAGGAGGTAAAGGGACTGAATGAAAACAGATTATAGTGAAGAGTTTATCATTGTGAAAAATACGATTGAAAACAGTGGGCTATTTGATGTATCATACTATCGAAATGTCTATTATGATTTTGTCAAAGGTGAATCTGATTTAATACGACATTATATTCAGTTTGGAGCTGCGTTAGGTTTTGATCCTTCTCCCTTATTTGATACAAAATATTATATAGAGCAAGTGAATGGTTTAAGTGAAAGTGGTTTAAATCCCTTATACCATTATCTTGTATATGGTATAAAAGAACACAGAATCCCCTTCGTGTTAAGCAAAGATGAGCAGGTTGAAGCGATGGATTCGTATTTTAACTGGTGTGAAAAAATGCGTTTGGCAGGAAGGTCAAATTATAAATTATTAAAGGATATTCATGTGATTTTAAAAAGTGGCGAATTTGATACCGAGTATTATAAATCCGTATCGGGTATACCAAAGGAAGATACTAAACAGCTGATTAGACATTATATAGAGCATGGTATGTTTGAGGGATTAAACCCTAATCAATTCTTTGATACAAGATATTATGTGAATCGGTATGCAAAATTTAATGATATGAAGAATCCATTTGTACATTATCTCAAAATTGGCAGAAAAAAAGGGTATCATGGATTTAGTATAGGACAAGTTGAACATTTAAACAGTAATTACAAATATATGAGATATGCCTACGAGCAATTGAAAAATTCTTTTGGAATTATTAACAAAAATTTTTTGGCAGCCCCTATTTCGGGATTGTTGATGGAGTATACCATAAATAATGTAAAAGGAAACCTGGTTATTAAATCATTAGCAGTAATTAATTTAATTGTCTCGGATGGAAGAATTCAAGAAATTCAACGTATGGTAGATGAGATAAAACGAAAAAATGCTGTATTTGAGGTGAAAGTCATTTCAAATGAAAATCGGAAAGAAACTATTCCAGCTGGACAATTTGTCTGGGAAATTAAGACATTGAGTACAGATATTATATCTAGAGCCTTAAGCTATATGATATTTTGTGCCGATGAAGAAGTTCTTGCGCTTGTTTTGGATTATGATAAAGGTAATTTCAGTGAAGTGATGTCTGGATATGAATTTTTTGATGTAGGTAACAGATATAGCCCAATTGAATTGGAACACTGCATAATCAAACAAGGTATTATGAACATTCAGGATATTGCAGAGCCATTGGAAACAAGAATTTTGAGAGCTGTCGAAGCGGGTAAAATAATAAGAATCGGTAGCAATCAACTAAATGAAAAAAAAAGAGCATCTTGTTTGGCTATAGAAAGTGACAGGAAACATATTTTAATTTCACAATATGCATTTAATTATGGTGGCGGAGAGATTATGCCAATTCGCTTGGCGAACCAGTTAAAGAAAATGGGTTACTCGGTATTGGTACATGTTTTTAAAAAGCAGGAAGAAGATGAGAAGGTAAGAGGTATGTTACTGCCGGAGATACCGGTAGTAGAGACTGAGAATGAAGATGAGATGATGCTGATATTAAAAACGCATCGTATTGATGTAGTTAACACTCATCATCAGGCATTGCAGAGTTTCCTTGCCAGAATCCTAAAAAAGGAACCGAAGTTAAGAACGCAGATTCGCCATATCGCAACATCCCATGGGATGTACAATGCGTTTTCTGATGAAGACTTAAATTTCATTTTGAGCAGATTAGAGGGTACGGTAGACTGCTGGACTTATGTAGCTGATAAAAATATCGAACCATTTGTAAAAAATGATTATTATAACGCAGAGATATTCAGGAAAATACCAAATGGAATCGAAAAGCCAACGATTCATTCAATTTCCCGCAGTGAATTAGGAATAAATGAGGATGCTTTTGTTTTTTGTCTGGCAAGTCGGGCGATTAAGGAAAAGGGATGGAATGAAGCGATTAGGGCAATTAATCTTGCCAGACAACAAACGGGAAGGGATATCCAGTTAGTATTGATTGGAGACGGACCAGTTTATGATGGTTTAATTAAAGATTGTCCGTATGGATTTGTTCATTTGTTAGGATTCAAGGATAATCCATGTGATTATTATGCGATATCGAATGCCATGCTTCTAGCTTCTTATTATCCGTCGGAAAGTGCGCCATTATCTTTGATAGAAGCATTACAATGTGGAATTCCGGTAATTGCAAGTGATATTGGAGATATACGGAAAATGTTGGAATTGCCAGACGGCATGGCTGGAGTAGTTTTTGAACTACATGACGGGGAAATACCAGTTGAAAGAGTGGTTATTATTATTGAAAAATTAGTGACAGATGAGAGATATTATAACCGATGCAGAGAATTTGCAAACATTAAGGCTAAAGATTTTGATATTGAAGTGGTTGCGAAGCAGTATTTAGAAGTGTTCAATAAAGAAGAACCAGGATATAACTAAAAATGCTATTATTGCATGGCCATGGTTATTCATACCTACTTGTGCTAAATATAGTAGAAATTTAACTTCTTATATGGAAATCTGCAGGATTGAATTATCCGGCGAGTGGTATTGATGTTTTGTTGTAGATAATATAAATAATAAATTAATGGATCCGGAGATGCTGGATGGAGGATGTGGTGTGATGAAGAATAAAACTTCTATACTGTCAGTTGTTTTAATTAGTGGGTATTTTCCATTGTTTTTATATTTGAGAAATGTAGAAGAAATACAATTTTCTTCTTATTTTCTAATTATTTTGTGCTCTGTACTGATAGGCATAGGGCTTATGGTATTATTTTCGGTACTATTGAAATCAGTGGCATCAGGAGCTTTGACTACGAATCTGTTTATGATAGTATTTTCAAATTATGCATATATTTCAATATTATTTGAGAATCTCTTTCCTTTTTTGAAATACTGGCATATTGTTCCATTGATTTGTTTAGGATTGTATTTGTTAGTATATCTTTTTTTTGAAAAACAAACAAATAGACAATTTATTCAGGATATCACAAATGTTATAACATTTGTTTTTTTGGGTTTGCTTATCATAAATACAATAAGCGCATTACCATCTATTCAACGAATAGTAGCTAATACATTTAATAAAAGGGATATAGAAATTGCTGAGAAGTCTTCTACTAATGTAAATCTACCAAATATTTATTATTTTATTTTTGATGAATTTTCAAGTGAAAAAGTGATGAAAGATTATTATGATTATGATATTAGTGAGTTTATCACTTTTTTAATTGATCATAATTTTAATTATTCCTCATTGAGCAGAAATGAAAGTCATAAGACAATTACAATAACAACAAATTATATGAATTTGGATTATGTTGTGACAGATGATGATTCTACTAGTAAGAAAATGGAGTTAAAAAAGACTCCTCTGCTTTTTACGCTTGCAAAAGAACAGGGATATACACTGAGAGGATTGGGCGTAGCCAATAATATGGGAATTGATGAGCAAATAATGGAATTTGAAGTAAAAGGAACGATAGGATTGACAATAGGAGGAGAAACTGCAAAAGATCTTTACATGAAGCAAACGGTTTTATATCCACTAGTTACTGGACGAAAGGCTAGTTTTGCAGGCATGATCAGCAAATTGCAGGAAGATGTTAAAAATGTCGTACAGTATGAAAAAAATGTATTTTGCTTTGGTTATTTGTTTTTGCCTCACGAACCATTTGTTTTTGATAAAAATGGTAATGAAATAGACTCTTCTCATTACTATGACTGGAAGAACCAAGAATATTATCGTGATCAATATATTTATACAACGAAAGTTATTAAAAATCTGGTGAAAATGATTATAGATTCTGATCCAGATGCGGTTATAATTATTCAATCCGATCATAGTGCTAGGGCAGCTTCCGATCAAGACTTATATATGAAGTGGATCGAAATATCTGATATGAGGACTATGTTTAATGCTGTTTATATGCAAGGGGAATCATTTCCGATAGATGGAAAATCAGGTGTTAATACGCTTAGATCAGTATTTAGTGAGCTTTGGAATGTTGACCTTCCAGGGGTAGAGGTGCCATAGTGTGAAAGAAAGTAATTCAAGCCAAAATCGTGAGGTAGACACAAAAAACAGGCTCACATAGTGAACCAAATTAAAAGTATTCCCACCTTGGTAAAACGAGGCGCACCTGCACACCAACAGCAAACAGGTGGGTGTATCTGGTGTTGATGTCGGGATGCCTTGATAATGAGTCTATTATAACACGAAAACTTGGAGGTGGAAACACTTTCATTACTATTTGTGCCGCCAGCCAAAGGTGGCGGAATGGAGATTAAAATGAAAAAAAAGAATTATAATATAATATTGATTGTAATTGTTTTTGTATATTTATTATCTGCTAATAAATTAATATTAATTATTACTGGAAAGCAATATGATGTGACAGAAGTAACGGAATTGCCGGAGATTAATAATGAAAGGATATATTATGATTTTGATAATAAATATGCATTAGATACCTTGACAGAAGACTATTTTATTCAAGGCTGGGCATTTTGTGAAAGTGGATCTTTAGGTGAACCCGATTCGCTCAGGGTTTCTTATGAAAACTTAGACAAGAAGATAACGCTTTATTTGGTATCAGATAAACATATGTATAAAATTGAAACGGATCCTATATCTAGACTGGATATTTGGCAAGTGTTTGAAGAATCTAAAAATATTCACGGAATGTATCATGGTTATAATGCTCAATTTTCAACCTTGGCAATAAAGGATGGAATCTATGATTTATATATACTTTCTGAGGAAAATGAAGTTGATAAAAGTTTTAATGCATGTGCGGTAAGTTTTGAAAAGCTGGGAACAAAATTTAATCGGCGAATGAACACTCCAGTAAAAAATATTACAAATATGAAGTCAATAGAAATGGAATTTTATTTAGACGGAGCAGGGTTAGATTCAGACATATTATCACTATATGGATGGGGATTATCTCAAATGCTGGATATGCAGATTGCAACAACATATATTCAGGCTACTACATCCGAGGGAGAATGTAATATTTTTAGAGTTTATAATCAGTATAGAGACGACATTGTTGGTGCATATAACAATCAAAGTTATAAAATGGTTGGCTATCATTGTCCGATTCCGCTAGAATTTCTTGGCCAAGGGAAAAGTGAATTGCGACTTGTCATCCAACAGGGAAATGACTATTACATTTCAAGCAAAGAGATAGTAGTGGATGTCAATGACTACGATAATTAATAATAATCTGGGATTGTTCACAGGTTACTATAACGGAGATACTGGAAGGTATGTTATTAATGATTGATTGTAGTATCCGGGGTTAGCAGAATAGGAAAAAACAACGGGGAGCCAGATTGTTCATCTTCCCCATTATTTTTACTAAGACTATTTGGGGTGTTTGGGGGTGCACACATCTTAAAATATTTATAGTTATTTTCTATGACTTCCAACTTAGATAGAGGTTGATTTAAACTTTTTTTGTAGTTATACTTGTAATTACGATATTGAATAATCAACTAATGGATACGTCGGTGCGATTTTACTTGACAATCAACAACTGCATGGTATGATCTCTTTGCCGATAATACCTATGCCGATGCCTACCTTGACAGAATGATATATAAGGCGTACCGGTTACAGATGGATGGCAAAAACATGAGAAATCCCTCCAACCAATAATAAGCCGGACAGTTCAACCGAACCGCTGGACAGGTCTTTTAAAACTTTTAAAACAGCGGTTCAGTTGAACCGATATCTGCAGAACCCTATTGAGCCGGTATATTCAACTAAATGATAAGAAAGGTCAAGCCCCAGATGAATAGTGAAAAAATAGGCACAGCAGCAGTATTTATTATGTTCTTTGCATTTCTGCTAATACAGTACAGTAAGGTTTTTATTTATTACGATGACTTTGGTTATCTTTCTCTTAGCTACGGAAATGGGGTTATGATGCCAGACGTACATGGTTCCGAATTTAACTTGAAGCAACTGGCTGAATTTATGAGACAACATTATCTATATGTTAATGGGAGGATTCTATATGCAGCTTTGTTTCCGCTTTTGTATATGGTTGGCGGGCTTACTCTTGTTCGTTTTTTAATGTCAGCTAGTGTTAACATGGCACTGATACTGACTTATCGTATTGTAATGAAATATACTACATTAAAAGGTTGGAAACCTTTTATATTAGCAGTTTATATTTGCTTGTTATATGGAACTATAGAGATTTTTGTTCAGCGACATAGCACATATTGGTTTGCAGCATCATTCCTGTATGTGGTTCCAGTCACAACATTTTTAGCACTGGCAACTTCCTATTATGGAACAATTGAAGAAATTGTCAGTGTCAACAAGAAAGCCATCTGCCTTATCCTTGCCTATTTGGCTTCATTTTCACAAGAGCAATGGCTAGTAGCATCAATAAGCTATATTGTCATGATAATCATTTTTAAAATATATAAGCACTATCGCATCAGCTCTTTTGATTTTGGAATGTTGGTGGCGGCCGTGGCCGGTGCGCTTCCTATTCTAACTTCTCCAGCAGTCAAAAGCAGAATGGCGAATCATCCAGATTATATTGAGAATTCTTTTATAGAAAAAATATTATCAAGTATCGTAGAAATTATTAATGTATTTTTTACTTCATTTAATAGGATATATATATTATTATTGCTAAGCATGTTAATGCTTTTCGCTACACATATGTTATTAAACTCAAAAAGAAATTGGGTATTTAATTTTATTTATCTCATCTTCTCAATAGGGACATTAATATATCAGCTATCTCGCTGGAATGTTTTTAAGATTCCTTCAAGCCTTATGGCATGGGTACTATTTACCTATATGGTCATAACTGCAATACAGCTTATACGTTGGTACTATAATGAAAATCAAGTGTTTCTGGGAATGGTATTTATCGCATCCACATTAACTTTGGCATGCCTCGTTGTTGTTCCGGAATTTCCTTCCCGTGTACTAATACCTTTTATATTTCTTTCATTTATTTCACTTGGTTTTATTTTCAGTAAAGTTTTGTTATTGAGAAAAAAAACAATTGGTGTAAGCCTTATTTTAGGATTATTAAGTGTGGGCAGCATTTACAACATGTCGAGTATTTATAATGGTTACAAGATTAACTATGGTATACTTGTGTATAATGACGGAATTATTCGTAATCTTTTATCACAAATCCATTCCGGTCATAATATACCCGTAATATATTTATATAGAAATCCAGAACCACGCTGCAGTGGTGAGATGGTTTATGAAGAAGAGTTCTCTTTTATGATTCGTTTTATACAGGAGTATTACGAACTGCCTTCCAATGTAGAACTGAGGTATGAGACATATCCCGGTTCTTAAATGGTGTCCACATGGGCTCTGTTACCTGCTCAAAAAGACGCACAAAATACCTTGTCATGGATTTGGATAGTTTTTTCTTCGGGCATGCTCAGATCAGCAGTTATTCAAAAATGAACCGGTTTATTTTTGCCATAGTTCGGGTCTCCAATCCACTTGATAGGCTTGTATAAGAGTGGAAATAGAGTCGGGAAGAGTGGAACATCCTGCCGTTAACGGAGATAAGTGTAATCTGAGAAAAAGCCAACCTTTAAACCGAAAAAATGGAAAAATATTCAAGAAAAGACATGCTGATAGAGTATGGAGACAATTATTTGAGGAGTGGAATAAAAGGATCCTTGGACACGACATCAATTAAACCTGGAATATGTCCTACGCAAGTGATAGTCAAGTATGATGGTAAGTATTACATTTCTAACAGATATTAAGATGTTTTAATAGAAAAATAAGAATATTTGGAAGAAAATCACGTTCTTGTCATTGTTGCAATTGACAATTTGGTGTATAATGAGAAATCAGGAGCGCCTTTGGGATGTCAATACAAGAAGGGGAAATCATAATGAAAGCATTGATTTTAAATTCAGGTTTAGGTAAGCGAATGGGAGTTTTAACAAGTGAGCACCCTAAATGCATGACAGAAATTACAGCTAAAGATACTATTTTAAGCAGACAGTTGAGTATGCTGCATGAAAGGGGGATAACAGAAGTTGTAATAACAACAGGACCGTTTGAACAAGCATTAATCAATTACTGCAAATCGCTGGAAATACCAATAGAGATTACCTTTGTCAGAAATCCGAATTATGCGGAGACAAATTATATATACTCGATCTATTGTGCTAAAGAATATCTGGAAGATGACGTTTTGTTAATTCATGGTGATATGGTCTTTGAAAACAGTGTTTTAGATGATATTCTGTATGCTGAAGAATCGGTTATGGCAGTAAGTTCCGTGCTTGAGTTACCGGAAAAGGATTTTAAAGCAGTTGTATGCAACAATTATATTAAGAAGGTAGGGATTGAATATTTTAATGATGCTGTTGCGGCACAGCCGCTTTACAAGCTCAACAAGTCAGACTGGTCGATATGGTTGGAGGCAATTATTCGTTTCTGTGAGAACGGAGATGTAAAATGCTATGCAGAAAATGCATTGAATGAAGTTACTGACCGCTGCAGAATTGCTCCTTTAGACGTTGGAATGCGGTTGTGCAATGAAATTGATACAAAAGAAGATCTGGCCGTAATCTCAGAAAAAGTAAAGGAGATTTCTAATCGAACCGTCTACATGTGTTTTTCAACGGATATGCTTCATTCGGGACACATGGCAATTATAAATAAAGCGGCAAAGTTAGGAAAATTGACGATAGGTGTTCTTTCTGACGAGGCGGTTGCAAGCTATAAAAGATTTCCATTACTTCCATTTGAAGAGCGAAGAACACTGTTTGAAAATATAAGAGGCGTATTTCGTGTGGTAGAACAGAAAACGTTAAGCTATAAAGATAATTTGGAGAAGCTAAAACCAACTTTTGTGGTGCACGGAGATGACTGGCAGGAAGGCTTCCAGAAACCAATAAGAGATGAGGTGGTTTCAATATTAGCTTTATATGGCGGACGGATTATGGAATATCCGTATTCGAACAACGCGGCGCATAAGGTCTTAGAAGATCGAGCGAGGACAGAGCTATCAAATCCGGAGGTGCGCCGGGGACGTTTGAAAAAAGCGATTGCTATGAAGGGATTGGTGACTGCAATTGAGGCTCATAGCGGGATTACAGGATTGATTGCCGAGAATACCAGGGTATATGAAGAAGGAAAAACTTATCAATTTGATGCTATGTGGATATCTAGTTTGTGCGACTCTACAGCGAAAGGAAAACCTGATATCGAATTAGTGGATATGACATCAAGATACAGAACGATTGATGATATCATGGAAGTGACGACAAAGCCGATTATCTTTGATGGGGATACCGGCGGGTTAACCGAGCATTTTGTTTATACTGTAAGAACGCTTGAGCGTATGGGTGTGTCAATGGTTATTATCGAAGACAAGACTGGATTGAAGAAGAATTCATTGTTTGGGAATGAAGTAGAGCAGATTCAGGACTCTATCGAGAATTTCTCGGCGAAGATCGCAGCTGGGAAACGGGCGCAGAAAACAAAAGATTTTATGATTGTAGCGCGCATTGAAAGCTTGATTTTAGAACAGGGAATGGAAGATGCTCTGGCCAGAGCATTTGCCTTTGTAAAAGCAGGTGCGGACGGCATCATGATCCACAGCCGGAAGAAAGACCCTTCAGAAATTTTCGAGTTTATTCAAAAATTCAGAGACATAGACACAGTTTCATTAGTTATTGTAGTTCCGACTTCATTTAATACGGTGAAAGAGGATGAGTTTAAGGCACGAGGAGTAAATGTTGTAATTTATGCAAACCAATTGACCAGAAGTGGTTTCCCGGCAATGCAAAAAGCGGCAGAGACGATTTTGATGAATCATCGGGCGAAAGAGGCAGATGATATGTGTATGCCAATTAAGGATATCATTACGCTGATCCCGGAAGATATTTAAGAACAAAAATGAAGGGGATAATTGTGAAAGAACAGATATTGCTTCAAGGTAATAATATGTATGAGCGGTTGGAACAAATCCTGGCGGAACATAATGCTGATAAAATCTTACTGGTTTGTGATAGCTCAATAAAGTTTTTAAAGCTGGATAGTTACTTTGAAATATTAGAGACCAAATTAGGGACGGAGGTTATCCGGTTTCAGGATTTCATCCCCAATCCAACTTATGAATCAATTGTAGAAGGTGTCAAAATTCTAAATCAAAATAATTGTAAAATAATTATTGCTGTTGGTGG
>Ga0153937_1000216_pt1 | contig 20778 bp, 18 predicted proteins | sample TSNY021MetaG_FD_104680 | JGI IMG/M metagenome (GOLD analysis project Ga0153937, IMG submission 104680) | Attine ant fungus gardens microbial communities from New York, USA - TSNY021 MetaG | ecosystem: Host-associated > Fungi > Mycelium > Unclassified | place: USA: New York, Robert Murphy County... | reverse complement strand
GGGAACATAATTGCAATTGTAATAATGTGCGTGTAGCTCAGCTGGATAGAGCGTCTGGCTACGGACCAGAAGGTCGTGGGTTCAAATCCTGTCACGCACACTAGAAGTACTTAGTTTTACAGCATTTTCGAAAAAAGCATTCCTTAGTGGGATGTTTTTTTTTCGTTTTAAGGAAATACGGTAAGCCTTGAATTCCATGGTCACGTTATTGGTGGAAATCAGCTCGTTGCCCCGTTCAAAGTGTGTGACTGCTATGGTTTCCGCTTCAGATAAGTGCAGCTTTATCCCATACAAAGTCCTGAAGAATGGGGTAATGTAGGCTAAGACGAAACCCAAGCTGTTTAGGACTACCCATGTGATGGCAATCCGTTTCAGCCATGCCCTGGATTCATCCACGGTTCTTCCCTGATTTACTGAAGTTCATCAGGAGTAAGGCTGTGGAAGCGGTTACGATGGCGGCAATGGTGGAGATGCCGAGGATCTTGTTATGGACATCCTTCATGATGCTTTCTGCTTGGGTCCACATATCAGAGGCAAGAACCTGGCTGGTATTCAGGATGAAGCAATAGGCGACAAGGGATGCGGTAAAAAAGAGCCTTTGGTAGGGTATGCGTGGCTTTTGGGACACAGGGAGCTTTTCCTTGGTTTTTTTAAGTTTTTTTCTTTCTTTCAATGAACTGGCTACCTCCTAATTAAAATTTGGGTAAAGAAAAGAAACACAAGCAATACTAAAATAGGGTGACCACAAACTATTTAGTGTGATTACCCTATTCCTAAATGCTAAGCTATGCAGGTTACTGTAAAATTTAGTTAGCCTGTTAAATAAGTCTTCTTATTAATTAACTTGCCCTAAAAAAGCAAAAATAACTTGAATTTTAATGCTATAAATAAAAGTCTATATTTAATACCCTTATCATTAATACTCTTAATTAATGATTACCTTACCAATTATCGATAGTAATGCTATATGAAATGGGTAGTATACATAGAATTGATATTTATTTTTACTTCCCTCTTGACCATTATACAACCACATAAAAGGTAGAGCCAATATTCCCATCCACTCGAAATGATTAAGAAATGGAGATACTGCAAAAGGTTCATCAAAGTTATACCCAAGTATCAAACTAAAGCCTTCATATAATAGACTTATTTTTGTATTCTCTACAAAACTATGGATTTTAGGACTGATTTCAAACATAATTATTGAGGAATGAAATAAGTAGAGTATAATATACGCTATGGAGTATTTAATCTTATTACCTTTATAATGATAAAGAGCTACACCCAATACAACAAAAAATAATCTCCCCTCATTTGCAAATATGTTAGCAGTCAGACTACTAATGACAATAGCCAGTGTACCTAAGTCAAAAATGTGTAAAAACAGTATCAATACTGATAATGCAATTTGGATAATTATATATAATACAAGCAACAACTTCCAGTATCTCTTCTTTTGTGAGATGCATTCCAATACATATATAAAAGCAACTATCGAAAATAATGTAGCAAAGATATTGTTTACGATAATTATTTTAAAAAGTGACTTCCATAACAACAAGACACAACACATTATTACATTAAAGCAATACAATCTCTTTAATAGATTTTTTCTATTTTGAGTTAAATCCAGGCTATGTACAAAGACAAATAGGAAGATTGGGGCAGAAAGACGCCCAACCCATCTCAACCAAGTTGTATCAACAAGTATAAAAGCACCAATATGATCTATTGTCATGCAAAATAATGCAAAAAGTTTGAGAGCAGCAGACGTCATTAGATTTACCTTCCTTCCTTCATTCACTCACTTAGTATTACCTTTTACTGAACCACTTGCATTAACTGGAGCACTATACTTAATATAATAATATAAATCCGTACTCAAGTCTTTAAATGTACCGGTAGTAGTAGCATCACCAGCAAGGTCAACCGCTGATATCTTCCAATGGCCAAAAGTTGTGTGCTTGTACAGTGTTTGCTTTAGAGTGGTATCAAGATTATTTACGATACTATAATCTCATGTATTAGCATTAGTACATTCGGCTAATGTCTATATATCATAGCATAATAATACAAGCAATTCACTCGACAGTTACTTCATTTGCTAGAAAATAAATTGACTATTGTCGATTTCCAGTGTAAATACAGCGCATGACTTTTCATTTTGGCTGGATGGTGAAGACTGTTCCCAAGCCTGTACAAGCATATCAAGTGGGTTCATGAAGTCAAGACTTTAATAGTCTAATAGCTGGATTTATATTCCTGCACTCGTACCGGAAAGGCATGTACTGCTCTTTCGGAAAGGAGTGCTCTGAATTTCCAGAAAGCATGCACTCTTGCATCGGAATATCCATGCTCACCTCCATGAGGTAAACACCATTAATAACAATACCCTCAGATAAAGCAGACAATGGATAGTCGTCTGGTAGTGGCAACATCTTAGCAACATAATTTTATACTATCCCTTTTACCTAGATTCGCTTGATAAAGTACCTACATATCGACATGTCGTTATGTTCTCGTTATAATTATATATAGTTGATGATAATGTTAATATACCCATATAAATAATTCCATCAGTTTTTTCTTCCCACCTTATTGTTTTCGATGGAATAACACTTGTACCTTCATATACAACCAGTCTTTCTACATACATACTACTTCTCATAGTGCTTCTGTAACTTTCAATAGTCACGGAATCATATACTGTATATGTTATACTTTCTAAATTTTCACTGTAATAACTTTCTTCACCAATAATACCATCTACAGCGAAGGCGACAAGTGATGATGATAGAACAAATATAATTAATAATAACCCTGCAGCATATACTTTCATAGAAAGCTCCCCCTTTCCTGATTAAACCTTTGCTGCTAAGAGTCCCCACTCATATTGTATAAAACTATTTGACCTATTGGTTCACTTTCTTCCTTTGAAACATATTTTGCATAAATCGTAAGCACAATAACATCTACTTCCTTACTAACCAATTGTTCTTTTTCCCATGCTTCTCTTATATATTGTTCATATTCGATAAGATCAATGTTATCTGTACTATAACCTATACATAAAGTATGAATGAAACATACTTTTCCCAAATCCAACGTATCTTCATATAGAATATCTATTATCTGAAATTCTGGAGAATTTTTAGACACCAGATATATGACCCAAAATACGATAAATAGAATTATGATACTTATAGTTATTATTATTTTTTTTATTTCTCTTATGATAATTATTTTTGGCGTGTTCTTTGTTTCTTTCTCTTCTACCTCATGAATAACATTATTCGTAATACTAATATTACGCTCACATGCCATCAACTCTGTTAATTGAACCCCCAATATCTCTGCAATGTCCGAAAATAATTCTACATCTGGAAAACACTTCCCTCTCTCCCACTGAGATATAGCAGACGGTGACATACCTAATTTTTCAGCTAACTCCTTCTGCGTCAATCCATTTTCTCTTCTCATAGTGGCAATAAATTGCCCCATAGAATTTTTATCCATCCTTCACCTTTTCACTTGTGTTATTAAAATCTAATTGTCTTTTATTTAGTCTATAAAATTAAAATGTATATGAAACTGCTTACAATTCAGCTTAACTCTAACACAATCCTGCTCAAAAGTATATATTCAATATCCCCTATAACAGGATAATCACATAAATAATAAAATTTACCTACTTGGATAATCCAAATTATGAAGAAATAGGCTTAGTAAACTATTTGTAATTTTTGAGTATAACTGATATGATAGAACTGCGAATCAGATCAATAAAAAAATATAAATATATATGGGGGATGAGCGTGAAGAGACGTTCTATTGTATTACAACTAATATTAATATTATTTATTGTTTCGTCAGTGCCAGCAATTTTTGCAATTACTGTTAATAGTATATATATGCGTAAGATTACAGAAGAAGCAATATCAAAATCAGTGATGGATAAGCTGCAGGCTAATCAGGAATTTTGCGATGAGCGATTATCACTGTATTTTTATGAAGCATTAGACTTTATTCTTGGAAGGCAATATGTTAATCTAAATGGAATTACTTCTTATCAGGAGCTTATTTCTGACTATGACAGCGTACGTCTTGCGTTAAGCATGAACGAGAATATGAAAAACTTTGTTGACAGGAACAGTATGGTTCACTCTGTCTTTTTCTATATTGAAGATTCGGATTATGTAGTTGCAACTAATGGTGGAATTGTGAAATTGACTGATTTTGAAGATTTTGAATGGCTTCAGGACATTGCTGATAGAAAGAAGAGTGCAAGTGGAACATGGTATGCCAGACAGGCGACTTTACGTAGTGAAGCAAATGATACTGTAGCCATGTTGTCTTATGTCTATTGTTCCAATAGTTTATATACCTCATCCAAGGTAACAGTGGCGATTAATGTGTTTGAAGATGAAATTATGCAGTTAATCTCTCCGGCAGATGCAGAAATGGGTGGGGGAGGATATTTAGTTGATGGAGAAGGGAATATACTGGCTCATTCTGACAGTCGGTATTTATATAAGAATATTACAGGAGATATAGCGGACATTCTGAAAGCAGAGAATAAAGGTGGGATTATTACTGAAGATACGGGAATAATAGTCTATCGCAAATCCTCTCTTTATAACTGGATATATGTGAATACTTATTCTAACGATCAGATTTATCAGCAATCTGGGCAAATATATCAATTGGGAATCATAATGACTTTAGTTGTAATTTTGATAGGGGTTGTATTCGCAGTATTCCTGTCATTGAAAATATCTAAGCCTGTCCGCAGACTGGTTAGCGAGATGAAGGAAATGAATTTGAAAGAAGAGGAAACAGGAAATGAGCTGACTTTTCTGTCAAGTGCACTGGAACAGATAAGAGAGCGTGAAAAACAGATGAAGAACAGCCTGGCGATGAGGGGAGAGGCAGCCAGACGAAGATCTGTTCATGATCTTATGCAAGGTGAAGTACTACAGGAAGAGCAGATAAGGCAGTTGGAAGAATTTTTTCCATATCATCATTTTATAATGTGTATGTTGATTGTGGATGATGTAAATCAGTTTAAGGAAAATACGACACATGAAGAGCGTAAAATTTGTCGCAATTTCATTTATGAGCATTTGAAACAAATTTTTCCTTCAGAGTATTGTTATGAATATATTCATTATGATGCCATGTCTATAGGTATAGTAATTAACATAAAAAATTATGACAGTAACAGAGTAACTAAGGAAATCAGTGAGGCAATGATGAATCTTAAGAAGTATTATAATGATGCAACTGGTTGGGGATTGACGATAGGGGTAAGTCTTGTACATAATTATCTTGAGGGGATTAAGGAATGTGCTGAAGAAGCACGAAGAGCAGCAGACCGCAGAAAAATTATAGGAAAAGGAAATGTTATTTTTGCTCAGCAGTATAAGAGTGCAAAGATTCAAACGTATGATTTTTATAATAATGAAAAGCGAATTATGAATCTTCTGGAACTTGGAGAATTGGATAAGATAGAGCAAGAATTGGATGTAATTATCAGGGATATAAAGGTCCTGGATAATATTTCAGAAGATAATGTGATGCTGGTATTCCACCAGATGATTGGTAATATTCTGATTTATTTGAACAAGCATAATTTTACTGCCAATATTGTGTTACAAGAAAAGCAGGGAAATCTGTATTCTGTACTTACAGAGTTGGAAACATTAGAAGAAATCAAACGATATCTGCAGAATATTTTCAAGCAGATTATTGCGTATCAAATGAGTGAAAATCAGGAAGAGGAGGATAGTGACTATAGCAGATTAATTCTTAAATATATCAGGCTATATTATCGGGATGATATAGAATTTGAAAGAATGGCTGAAGAGATAGGAATCAGTTATTCATATGCGAGAAAGCTAATTAAAAATAGCACTGGTAAAAGCTTGAATGAATATCAGAACCTAATCAGGGTTGAAGAGGCCAAAAAACTACTTGAAAAAGGTTCAATGTCTATGAATGATATATCAGAGGCAGTGGGGTATCATAATGTACAAAGCCTATACCGTTTCTTTAAGAAATTTGAAGGAGTATCACCAAGCACTTATAGAGAAGAAATCATGAACAAAGAGCAAAATGACGAATGAAACTAAAAAGAGGATGGCAGAATCGGTCAATATTTTGATAATTGATTTTGAAATTGATAACATAATTATCAAATCATTAAAATATAAGTATTAAAAATAGATATTGAATATGATAAAATGTTGAAAAAGCCCAGAAAAACAGGGCTTTTTTCTTGTGTCAAAAATGATGACAGCTATCAAAAGTGATTATTTACAACTTTATGAAAATCGTATATTCTGAGAGCGTAACAGAAACGGCGCCGTTTGACACTATAACCATATGAATAGTATGGCTTAATTCAAAAATAAATAGAATCCAGGAGGGTGCTTATGCTGAAAAAGGAAATAAAGCAATTAACTTCAGCACTGATAGTCAGTGCAATGGTATTAAGTATGGCTGGTTGTGGAAGCCAGACAAGTAATTCCGAATCTTCAAGTACATCAGGATCTCAGGAGAATAATGTAAGCAACTATACCGATTATTCCAGTGGATTTGATTCAAAGGTTACGATTCAAATTCCTGTATTTGACAGAGCCATTGAAGGATGGAATGTGACGGATAACTACTATACCGAATGGGTACAGTCCGAATTTGGTGATAAATATAATATTAATGTTGAATTTGTTGCAATTGCCCGATCCTCACAGGTGAATGATTACATGCAGCTCCTGGCATCAGGAAAGGCTCCGGACATTATCTTTCATTATGACATGCCACAGATGCTCGCTTACTATGGTGAAGGATCAATGCAATCTTTGGATTTGGATGAAATAGCATATTATGCACCTGCTTATTGGATGAATATGTCAGAAGCCATTGAGGCATATGGTACAGTGGATGGTAAAGATTACTTTTTCTTTGCGGACAGACCAGATGCATATAACTATGTAACTTTGATTCGGCAAGATTGGCTGGACGCAGTAAATATGGAAATGCCAACTTGTCTGGAAGAGTTAAATGAAGTACTGGCTGCATGGAAGGAGGCAGGTCTTGGTAATGGAGGCGGAAGCCTTATTCAGAATTCATATACCTATGATTATCCATTCCGTGATATCAACATGAGTACGGAAGAACATGCTTTGTACTCTGATCTGGCTGTTGCAGCATTTACCTGGGAACCTACATATGAGTACTTAAAAAACCTGAATTATCAGTATAATAATGGTCTGATAAATACGGAGTTCTATCTAAATACGGATGATGCAACAACACAGGCAGATTTTGTGGCAGGTGTGGCGGGTATTTTTAGTTTATACATCAGCAGTAGTTCGCCGACTATTGACAGCTTACAGGCAAATAATCCGGATGCAAAGCTGGCATATCTCCCTCTGGCAGCTCAGACACCAAGAGATAATAAGCCACAAAGTCGTGAATACTGGCCATTTGGTATGATTATGGGAATTAATCAGGATTGCTCAGATGAAGAAAGAGCGGCTGTATGGATGTACATGGAATGGTTAAGTGATGCAGATAATTTGTTCTATTTACAGAATGGTATAGAAGGTGTAAATTATACGCTTGATGAATCCGGTCTGGCTGTTCCTGTAGCAGATTTTACAGGTGAAAGTAAACTGTCACAAAATAATAATAAGGATTATTGGTGTCTCGTAACTGAAAGTGCACAATATACTGACAAAGAATTGACTTATAAAGCAAATCTGAAAAACTGGGCACCTGTAGGTTATGAGTATATTATAGAAGATTCTTATGAAGACTTTCAGACTATGGCAGAATACAGAACTCCTGATGCGTTATTTAATGTAATGCTTCCGTCTGTATCTGAATATAAAGCCGAGTTGACAGAGAAGTGGAAAGAGCTTTATGTAAAGTGTACGATGGCTTCGGAAGAAGACTTTGATGCAGTATACGAGAAAGCCTGCCAGGATTATCTTGATGCCGGATACCAGATTATACTGGATGAAAAGCAGGTGGCTATTGAAGCAGGGAATTTCAAATAATTTGAACGTTGAAAATGCTAAATAGCTGCATTTTTGGAGAAAGAACATGAAAAATAAGAGTAGTCTCATCAGACGTATGGGAAAACAATGGCAATTATATGTGCTGCTGCTGATTCCAATTGTGTTTGCACTGGTATTTAAGTATGGTTCGATGATTGGACTTGTCACTGCACTTAAGGATTATAAGGTGGTAAAAGGTTTTTGGGACAGCGAATGGGTGGGATTGGATGTTTTCCGTAAGATATTTGGGATGAAGAATTTTGGCCTGGCAGTTCGGAATACGCTGCTGTTAAATATTCTTACACTGTTGTTTGGTTTTCCTATGCCGATTATATTGGCACTGCTGCTAAATGAAATTAAAAATGTATATTACAAACGTATCACACAGACTTTATTATATCTGCCTCATTTCCTTTCATTTGTTATCATAGGTGCAATTGCGTATCAGCTGTTTGGCATGAATAGTGGTGTGGTTAATAATCTGATTGATAGCTTGGGGGGCGCAAGAATTCCATTTCTTCAGGAAGATATGCATTGGTTGTTTACCTATGTACTGATCAGTGTATGGCAGAGTATGGGTTGGGGATCTATCATTTATCTGGCTGCGATTGCAGGAGTGAATCCGGAACTTTATGAGGCAGCTACCATTGATGGTGCCAATCGTTTCCAAAGAATTATATATATAACACTACCATGTATCAAGTCTACAGCAGTAACATTGCTGATAATGAACCTTGGTAAAGTGATGGGTGGATCTTTCGAAAGTGTATTTGCATTAAGGAATGCAGCAACTACTGAGTTTACGACAACCATTCCGGTATTGATTTATCAGTTTGGTATTATGGGAGGTAAATTCAGTGAATCTACCGCAATGGGTCTATTCCAGTCAGGAGTTGGCGTTATTTTGGTACTGTTCTCTGATTTCATTGCCAAGAAAATGGGTGAAGAAGGATTGATATAGGAGGTAGGCATGAGTAAAACAAATAGAAGAATGTCAACATGTACTACAAACAAAATAGCGGATATCTGCATATATTTGATCATTGGATTGATATCTGCTACTTGTGTCCTTCCGTTTATTCATATTGCAGCAAAGTCTGTCAGCGAAGAAGTATATGTAATAGCCAATAAGGTGTTTTTGATACCGGAAGGATTTATACTGGATGCGTATAAGAAAGTATTAAACGATGCCTCAATAATCCGCTCTTTTTTTGTATCAGTCTGGGTGACAGTGCTGTTTACTGTATTGGGTATGATTATTACCTTATGTGCAGCATATCCGCTTTCGCGTAAGAATTTAATCGGGAGAAAGAAGATTACATTGTTTTTTATGATAACCATGTATTTCAATGGAGGAATGATTCCAGAATACCTGTTAGTCAACTCACTGAATTTACTTGATACAATGGCTGCGCTGATTTTGCCGCTGGCATTCAGTGCTTATAATTTTCTGATTATGAAAACCTCATTACAGACTTCTATACCTGAAAGTCTGATTGAGTCAGCATACCTGGATGGTGCCAGTGAATTCAGAATACTGGGAAATATAATTATACCGCTGTCGAAACCAATTATTGCAACACTTACCTTGTTCTATGCAGTAGGACGATGGAATGCATATTCTGATGCATTGTTCTATATAAAACAAAACGTGAATATCAGACCACTCCAGTTGAAACTTTATAATTTAGTGATTGCGTCAACAGAATCTATTCAGGATACGGTGGAAGGAACTGCAATGCTCACAAATCCTGAAGTATTAAAGGCTGCCTGCATTATGTTTGCAACAGTGCCTATCTTATGCATATATCCATTTGTTCAAAAATATTTTGTACAGGGAACTTTGATTGGTTCAGTGAAAGAATGAGAGATAGCGGAAGGAGGAGTAATCCATACGGAGATACTACTACCCGACCACGCGCCGAAACGATATTGAGCATTGACACTCACAGGAGGCTTGCCGCTTGCCTTCATTTTTATCATAAACGCAACCTGCGGTTAAGGTAATATATAAATGTTTGTATAGAAAAACAACGAAAACCTTTATATAATTATCTTATCAACGTTGAAATAAATATGAAAGGGAGCGCATTTTATGATAGACACAAAAAGAGTAGGTACGATAATACGATCGTTCCGAAAGAATATGAATTATACGCAAGACAGGCTTGCGGAATTATTACGGATTTCACCTCAAGCGGTAAGCAAGTGGGAAAACGGACATACTCTGCCTGACACTTACTTACTACCCGCTCTTGCCCGAATATTCGATTGCTCCATCGACCAAATCATTATGCCAGCGGTTGCGTTCGATTCGGACGCACAAGGCAATATACAAGCGGAAAGAATCGCTGCCCGTGTCGTTGAAAGAATCAAAAGTAAAGAAGAAAACGCTCTCGGTTTTGATGATACCACGATTTCCGAAGCTGTCATTAAGCGCCACAACATTACGGGTTATGTAACGATCACACGGGGAAAAACGTCAAGAGCGGAGGGACTTATTAAAACCCCGATTACCGTTTCCGCACCGCACAACGATATAGAACTGACGGAACTCGTATATCACAAAAGAGACAACGAATTTCGCGGATATGCCCTGTTGAGCGACTATGTTTCCGAATTGCCTTTTGTTTACTATATCGACCATAGCAAAAAGGCTTTGCTACTTGAATCAACGGACGTAACTTACTTCAAAGGTTATGACTTCAATAGCCCCACCGAAAACGGCGAACAAATAAGAAGAAGCTATAACTCAATAATGCGTAGTGTTGCGGGTTTACACGGTGCTTGTTGGGAAAACAGGAGTGCGTTCGGCAGAGTTGGTTTACCGTGGCATTTTGAGGAAAAAGAAAATATGCTTGCGTGGATTAAGGACGCAATGGAGAAACCGTATAAAAAATATAAAACGGATGAAGCGGCGGGTAAAATTCCAAAAAGATGGGACGAAGTTCCGGAAGCGGGTGAAAATAATATTTCCGAAAAGCAAATGGGGTATTATGTAATTGCGTTGGAATATTTGAAAAACGAATATCCAAAACTCATTGATAGCCGTTTCCGCACGGGAAAAAACATAACCGTCATTCATGGCGATTGTCATCCGGGGCAGTTGTTGTTTCCGAAGGACGAAACCAAAAGCATCATGTTTTCGAGCTTGCAAAATGTCCGAATGGGTTTAGGTACGGAAGATTTAGCAATGCTGATTGCTTTACATATCGAGCCCGATATAAATAAAGCGAAGCCGATTCTTGATTGCTATTACAGTTTTTTGTCCGAAAAAGCAAGTGATTATCCACACGAAAATTTCATAAACGACTATAAGTTATCTATAGCCGAAAACCTATTTTTTCCTGTTCGGTTGATTAATCGAGGGATTTACGATTTCAACATGAGGGATAATGCGATAAAGGCTTTTGAAATGTTCGTACTTGATGACGCAAGCAAATAAAATTATATAGTTGTACAGAGGCTCGGTATACTTCGGTATATGGGGCTTTTTTACTTCTATTAAATGCAGGCTTACCGCTCACCAATGAAGAATACGCAATCTATCGAGTGTGGCAGGACAAAAAAACCGAACAGGCACGGGAGCAGCGGCAACGGCAAAAGTCCCCGATTTACAGATAGCGGTGAACCAATGACAGAGAAGCGGATACTTATGGGGTATCCGCTTCTCTGTTATCAATACTTTATTATAATTGGGCAACAATATCAATACCATTCCCATCAGGGTCTTTGATATTGAAATAACGATAACCCCAAGGCAAGTCTTTTGGAAGCTCTTTTATTTCAACGCCTAAACCGCATATCCGATTGTATTCCACATCTGCATCAGCTACACGGAACTCAAACCCCTGACAGGTATTGTAGGTCTGTGGTATGAAGCCTTCATCGAAATTCGCCACGATACAAACGGTACTGTCACCCTTCGGGCCGAACCATATTTCAATACGGTGCGGACCGCCGTGGGATTCGTCAATTTCAGCGCCCAAAATGTTTTGATAAAAATCAGCAAGTTTTTTCGGGTCAGCCGTAACGACGTTAATGCAAACAAGATTTGATGAAGCACTTTTTACTTTACTCATTGTTTTCTCTCCTTTATCAATGTAGTTTTCAGGAAGTAAAACAACATTTTGAATAGGTAGTGTAATTAAAATCGGATTTTTTCGGAAGGCATAAGGTGTATATCCGTACTCTGATTTTAATGCTCTTGTCAGAACTTCTTGTGATGAAAAACCATACTTAACCGCTATGTCGATTATTCGTTCTTTTGTATCTCTAATATCAAGTGCGGCTCGACATAAACGGCGGTTGGCAATATACTTTTTTATTGTTGTACCAACGATTAGACGAAAAAGTCTTGAGAAATAAAACGGAGAATAACCAGCTTGGTTGGCCAAGTCAAGCAGAGTAAAATCTTCCGTTATATTATCCTCAATCCAAGCCAACGTCCTTTCGATTGCTTCGCGCCACTCCGTCATGATGTTTCCCTCCTTTCGATTACAAGCATATCAAAAAGAGAGAAAAATTTTTTGATATAAGTTGCTCAATTACTCGGTTTACCCTCGCACGTTCCCAACGGGCAATGGTGAAGAAACACGCCGACAGGCGGTGCGCTTTGCACGAAGCCCGCGCCAGCGCCCACGCGACACTTTGCTTGCTTGCCGGAAAGTGTCAGAGCCCGAAAAGCCTTTGATTACGGGCTTTTTATCTGCAACTTCACTCCGTTTTGAGGGGTGGTAAGGATTTTATTTATGTGTGCATCATCGTAACTGTTTAGCCATCAGGCTGAACTGTAACATTTAATTGTTCTTTTTCCGATACACTATCACCCCGGTAATCACAACAACAAGGATCCCACAGATGATTACAGCAGGTATTACCGGAAAACCACCAGGTTTATCCGTGAGGATTTCATTTCCGGCCGCTTCATTTTCAGGGGTTACATTCTCTGCGGCTGACAGTCCCTTCGCCAGTACCATGGCTGATATGCTGTCCACACTGACTGTTCCGTTAGCTGTACCCAGAACCTCCACACCAGCCTGCTCTCCATCCACATAGATATTCCAGTCACCCTCTGGCAAGTCAATGGTAACCGAATCACGGTTGGCATTATAGACGATAAACAGCTCCTCTGCAATTTCATTATTGGGACTGTTTGTAATAGTATAGGCTACCACATTATCATAGGATGTATCCAAAAATCGGAGATTCTGCTGCACTTCCTCTGCTGTGGTCATCCTCAGGGCACCATGGACCTTACGGAATGCAATTAATCCTTTGTAGTATTCATAGGTATCGGATACCTGACTCTTTTGATCCCACTTAATGCTGTTGGTTGCATCCGGGGAATTGTAGCTGTTTTCATCAAAATCACCTGCCACTGTTTGGGAGGGCTTTGAACGCAGCATTTCCTCTCCTGCCTGCAGGAAAGGGATTCCCTGGGAGGTAAAGACTACCGCACTGGCCAGCCAGTTCATGCGAACACGGTCTTCCTCACTGTCATTTTCATTGGATATTGCAAGCTTATCCCAGAGAGTGAGATTATCGTGGCAGGATACGTAATTGATGCTTTGCCCTGGCTGACCGGACCAAAAGTTTTCACTTTTCTCATGTGCTTCAATATCTACCTGATCATGCTCTACGGCGCCTGCCACACTGAATTTAATACTTTCTTCCATTCCCGCCTTGCCGCTGATAAAGCCGGTATCCAGGGAATCAAATACATTTCCTTTCAGAGAATCCCGAATATCGTCGCTGAATGCAGCAATCCGGGGCATCTGGTATGTGTGTGCTTTGGTAGCCCGATAGGTGGAGTTTAGTGTGGAATCTCCGCTGGTCCAGCCCTCGCCGTAGATAATGATGCTGGGATCTACCTCATCCAGGGCTTCCCGGATCAGAATCATAGTTTCCGTGTCATGAATACCCATGAGATCGAACCGGAAGCCGTCTATATGGTATTCCGTTGCCCAATAGACTACGGAATCAATCATATATTTACGCATCATGGCTCTTTCGGATGCCGTTTCATTACCGCAGCCGGAGGCATTGGAGAAGCTTTCCCCGTCCTTACGGTAATAATAATCCGGAACCGTCTGTTGGAACCAGGATTCCTCCGTACTGAAGGTATGATTATAAACAACATCCATAACCACCCGAACACCGTTATCATGCAGGGTCTGTACCATCTCTTTCATTTCCCTGACGCGTACCTCACCGTGGTAGGGGTCCGTGCTGTAAGAGCCTTCCGGTATGTTGTAGTTCTTGGGATCATAGCCCCAGTTGAATTGAGTGGAATCCGCCACGCTTTCATCCACAGTTGCATAGTCATAAACCGGCAGCAAATGTAAATGAGTGATGCCTAAGTCAATGATATGATCAAGCCCTGTAGACAGGCCTTCGCTGTTGGTGGTTCCCTTTTCTGTCAGACCCAGGAACTTTCCGGTATTCTGGATGCCGGAAGAAGGATCTGAGGACAGGTCACGGACATGCAGCTCATAAATAACAGCTTCTGTATCACTGCCAAATACAGGACGCGTATCCTCCGCAAATCCTTCGGGATCGGTACTGTTCAGATCCAAAATCATTCCCCGATTGCCGTTTACTCCGGCCGATCTTGCATACAGATCCACTACTTCATTGGACCCACTGCCCGTCGTCACCGAATAAGTATAATATAAGCCGTTTAAATCACCGCTTTTCTCTATGAACCAGGTACCTTTTACATCCGCCTGCATAGGTATGGTTTCCAGCAGATTGTCTCCATCTCCCTGCTCATACAGGTTCAGCTCCACCTCAGATGCTGTGGGTGCCCATACCCGGAATCGGGTGCTGTCACTGGTATATACTGCGCCCAGGTCTTTACCGTCATAGGCAAACGCCTCATCAAAATACGCTGAACCAATAATTTTACTTAAGGATACCTGGATTCCCTTGTAGCCCTCTCTGGTAACTGTATAGGTTTTGGACAGGTCAAGATAATCATCCATGATAAGATAAGCTGTGTTCTCCACCTTGGGAGACTCAGACCAGATTTTCAGGATGGGATAAGCCTCGCCATCCTGATCCGTTACGGTAAACTTATCTGCTTCTGTTTCATCCGATGTGTCAATAGGTTTGGACAAGGTAAAAATAATCTGCTTGCTGGTAGTATCACGGAAATAAGCGTCGGCAAAGACTGGGGAGTAATCCACCTCCTCGGCAGAATACCAAACAGCTGGATTTCCTTCTACCAAATAGATATCCAGTACATTGGAAGCGGCTTTGCTTAAGTCCAGGGTTCTTTCCTCTGAAGTGTCTGCCGTATCATTTACCAGTATTTTAACACCGGCTGTATTCAAACCGTCCTGAGGCAATAATCCCACATGGAATACTGCTCCGTATTCATCTGTATCCACATAGGGATAGGTACCGCCGGCATCCTCTCCCAACCAGGCATAAGCCGCAAGCGAATCACTGTCGTATGTCTCGCTATAACTGTAATAGTGGATATTCAGCTTAAGGGCATCCTCATTGTGGTACAAGTTCAATCTCTCCTCCTCAATGGAAGCAAAATCATAGGTGCTTCCACCTTCCGGAGGCTCTGTGGTGAACGCTGATACTCCACTGGATACCCAGATTTCCACCACATTGCTGTCCACCATCGCAAAGCGGTCTTCAGCAACATCTTTATCCTCCCATTCGTTCAGACGGACGATAAATCCTATTTTTGCTGGATCTCCTTTACATTGATAGATGGCTATCTTCCCAAAGGAATCCTCATCCGTAAAGGATACTTGCTGACCATCCTTCCCTTCCTCCCAAAGCCATAGATTCCAGCCGTCATAATTGTTGTCACTGCGGCCTCCATAATGGACAATGAATGTGGTCCCTGCGGCTTGTACAGTCATGCAGGGCTGCAGGCTGCCAAGCAGGACTATGATGGACATTAACAGTCCGTATAGCCTTGTTGATATTTTGATCCCCATACTTTTCCTCCCATTTTTAATTTTTTTGTTTTTAGAATATCCGGAACGCGTTATGGAAGTAATATATCTATGAAATTATGTAATTAACGCGTGCCATTTTATACAATGATTATAGCATATTGGAAATGTGAAGTCTAAGATTATTTTCGTAAATTTTCGTAAATCCCCTTTTTTATTCTAAGATTTTATATGTATTAGAGGAAATAAGCATAGAGGCTGCATATAAGCTTCTTGAAAATGAAGAGATGCCAGGCTGGCTTTTCATGCCGAAGGCAGGTGCGACCACTATCTGGGAAAGCTGGGAAGGCACTTGTGCACAAGGAGGAATTGCATCCCTGAATCATTATTCCAAAGGAGCCTGCCTGGAATGGGTATTTCAGAAAATGTGCGGCATTCAAGTCGCAGGGCAGAATCATTTCATAATAGCACCCCATCCGGGAGGACAGTTTATGTATGCATCACTTTCTTATAAAAGTGTGTATGGAACGGTAAGTGTGCGTTGGGAAAAGGCTCAAAACGGAGTTTGGCAGTATGAGATTCATATTCCGGCAAACACGACAGCAACACTTTGTCTGCCGGACATGGAACCCACAGAGTTAAAGGCAGGGAATTATATCAAGGGAGGATTGGAATGAAAAAGCAATTTATGAGCAGAGGCATATTTGAGCAGCCATTTATGAACAGCCGAATCAAAACTGCGTCAATGACCAGGAAAGAAAAGCTATTGGGATATCTGGCAGGGCCTTTTGGTACACTGGCACTCATGGCAGTTGTGAATCAACTAGCAGAGCTATACTACACGGAAGTATTTTACATTGATCAGATATTCGGCGTTGGCACATATTTGGTGATGTCCTGGGTGACCAGGATCGTTGCTGTGTTAAGCGGCTTTGTGGTGGCCTACATTGTGGAAAATTCTGTTTCCTCCCAGGGCAGAATCCGGCCAATATTGCTGATTGGTGCGCTACGGCGTTCAGATCGTTCAGTACACTCTGATTATAGTCATTGTGTTCTTTTTGGATTTGGAGAGTAAGCGCCCCGCGATGCAGAGCGCGATCCGTCAGCGGCACAAGGAAAAGGTGGAAGCCGCGGGCGAAACTTGGATTTCTCCCGCGGAGCAGGCTGAACAGTAGATGTGTGAAACACTGTACTGTTATGGATTACCTGTATTCGGACGAAGGAGCTATGTTAAAGAATTATGGACTTACGGCAGAGCAAGCGGCAGATAGCACGTTGTATCAGGAACTGGGGTTTACTGAAGGTGCTTATTATTACAACGAGGATGGAGCATTCTGTCAACACGAGAAGATATTGTTCAATTATCAACTGCCGATAATGGGCATAGAGCGCACATACTTCCTGCTCTCCACCTGTTCCACCATAAACGCGCCAATATCTTCGCGCGAGATAGCAAAACTCATTTTCACATCGCCGTAGCCTACCTTGACATTGTCGGCGTATGAAGTGTTTTTGGGATCCATAAAGCGTACCATCGTCCAATCAAGACCGGATTTTGAAACAAGCTCCCCGATAGCAATCATCTCATTTTTGGCTTGCTTCAAGGCGATACCCGCCACGATGCCGGGAACTACTGTAATGAATGATTTCTTATCCTTTTCAAACGTGACGCTGGGCGTCGCCCAATCTATCAGGCGTGTTATTCCGCATTCATTCATGGCTTTCAGCATAATTTTATGTCCATCCAATGATGGGGTCCCCTCATACTTTTTCATGGGGATACCGACACACCAGATAACGGCATCACAACCGTTTATGGCTTCTTTTACACTCTCTAAATCATTGATTTCGCCTTTAATTAGATTAAGGTTTTCATGTGATATGGTAAGCTTGGCAGGATTACGAACAAAGGCATTGACCGTATATCCCTTTTTTAAAGCGTGTTGAACCGCATATTTTCCAATACCGCCTGCCGCGCCGAATACAGCTGCTTTCATAGGATATCATCTCCTTCTCAAATATTTTTTCAGCCAACCGTCCCCATGTAAATGCAGTCTTTTCGGACAGGCGCGTTCGTTTCTTTGGCAAAACGAAAATCACTGCTTTCTGTTGCTATGTGCCAAAGCGCAATCCCCATGTCGATATAGCTCATATTGTTCAGTATAAATCCAAGCAAAGGATTCGGTTTCTTGCGGTAACAGTGGATTTTTCCGCTATCGGTAATAAAATACCAGTTCTGAGCGTTAACGGCGTTGGGTGCGAGCCGCGCTGCTTCCAAACGGTCGTCACTTCCTTCTCTTATTTCGGCCAAAGGCTTGCGCTTAAATTCGGAAATATCACGGTGCAGCGGTTCATCGGGCTTTCCAAATGCCATAGCGATAACATAAGGCAGAGTAGTGTCTTTCGGTTTCGCCACACCTAACCAACATGAACCCAATCCTGCTTCCAATAAAAACAAACCAATCTGCTGCCCTATAAACCCGATATTTTCGTATGCGCCCTCTTTTTCTTCAGTGAAGAACAGCAGGAAATGGGGTGCTTTAACACCTGTAATAGAGGTTTTTGTTTTATTTGTAATTTCAATAGAATACCGGATGTCAGGATACAATGGCACAACGCTTTCAATCTGCTTTCTTACTTTTTCAAGGGTTGCGGTGTCAAGTTCCGTCATATCATATTTTCGTACAGATTTCCGTTTACGAATTATTTCGTTCATTCCAATCAATCCTCCTCCAATTTTTCTCGTTTGCCATATTCAACTATACATGGTACAATTGTAAATGACAAGTACAATATTATTTAATAGATACTATTCTTTACGATAGTAATGAGGTATACACATGAAAGGTGAATATAACGAAACGAACATGACAGCTTGCCCTATTGTTGGAGTTCAAAAGATCATTCACGGAAAATGGGCAATGGTCGTCATATATTATTTAAGTCAAGAGACATTGCGTTTTGGGGAACTGAGCAGGAAAATGCCGCAGGTGACACAGGCCAATCTCACAAAAGAGCTGCGATTATTAGAAGAATACGGTGTTGTGCATCGGGAAGTCTACCGTGAGGTTCCCCCAAAGGTGGAATATTCCCTCACTGCCATCGGACAGAAATTCCTTCCTGTCATTGAAGCGTTGGAAGCGTGGGCAATTGAGTACAGGCAGCTGAATGATGTGGGCGCGGGAGTTTGATAATTTATAATATACAAATGTCAGTTTGGGTGTAATACTTATGGAAAAAGTCATTGTTGCCCTCCAAACGCTCCCACATGGAAACAAACGCAGGAAATGATAGATTGCTTTCAATATGGAGTTTTGTTCAGATGCCATTCAATGGATATTGTTACGCCATTAGCAGTTAAAGCGGCAAGAGAATTATTCTTGGATGGATACTATAAAGTGATTGCTTTTGGGAGCGGTCCATGTCAGAAGTGCAAAAAATGCAGCCCCGAATTTTGCAGTTTCCCAAAAGAAACGGTTCCCGCGATGGAGGCTTGTGGAATAGATGTATTTGCAACGGTTAGAGCAAATGGCCTGCAAATTCAAACTTTGAGGAACGAGGAAGAAGTACAAAATCATTTTGGCTTATTGTTGGTGGAATAATAAAGTGCCTGGTGTGGTTGGTATCCTCTTGCTCGTATGCTTGATTCCCGTAACACTCACTTATTTTGTCTTTTTATGGCTTATTCTATAATCAGTCGGGGAAATACCGGTTCTTTTTTTGTAAACATAAGAAAAATATTGTGCTGTATCAAATCCTGTGGCATCAGCAATATCTGAAATTGAATTATTGGTGGTTAACAGAAGCTTATTCGCAAGTTCAATACGAGTCATAGTTATATATTCTGAAATTCCGATACCTGTAGTTTGCTTGAAAATATGAGAGATGTAAGAGGAATTGTAGTTAAATTTCTCAGAAAGCATACTTAAGCTCAAATTTTCAGACAAATGTTCTTGTATATATTGCTTGATGTAAGTTATCAGTTCAAATTTACGATTATATTCATTAAGAGAGCTTTCTTCAAAAAGGATTTGGGTTAAACGAAGCAGGTATTGATAAGCATTATGCCAATTGGTATATTCATTTAAATCATATAAATTATATAAACTGATCTTCATAGCAAGTTTTTCCTGGAGATGATACTGGTTGATATATCCCAAGAGTAAAGCGGAGATATTCAGGTATGTTTCCAAAGCACGAAGATTATGCATACTTTTCTCTACAGCATAAAAATCAGAAATTTTCTTTAAATTATACATGAAGTCATTGTCATTTCCCTGATATAGCTGGTTATGTAATGCGGATAGAGCAGTGTCAATAATCAGGCTGTTTTCATGTTGGGAGGTAGAGTAAGAATGCAGGTCTTTACTATTAGATTTCCTGTAAACCGCAGAAAAAAAATTTTCATATATCATATGAGGAAGATTTGCTGAATCATACTCCTGCATGCAAATATAAGCATTGTGCAGTTCATTCAATGCAATTTCAGAGGAATATAATACACTTATTACAGAATAATGTAACTGTTCATGACATTGTATAACTATATCATCCATAATATTTTTCAAGCTGATAAATGGTGAAGTTAATGTGGTACTTTCACTTTCATGGGATTGAAATAGCCAAAGCAGGATAGAACGATTCATATCTATCATGGCATAGTTGTATTTGTCATGAAGCTGACAGTCCATCAGGTTAAGAATCTGAATCAAGACTTTTGAATAATCAGGGTATGAGTCATTCATATGCTGCCAGTTGATTTTCATATAAGAAAAAAATACTGGTTTTTT
>Ga0153937_1000215_pt1 | contig 20794 bp, 10 predicted proteins | sample TSNY021MetaG_FD_104680 | JGI IMG/M metagenome (GOLD analysis project Ga0153937, IMG submission 104680) | Attine ant fungus gardens microbial communities from New York, USA - TSNY021 MetaG | ecosystem: Host-associated > Fungi > Mycelium > Unclassified | place: USA: New York, Robert Murphy County... | reverse complement strand
GTCAGAAACAATCAACTCATCTTGAGAGTCAATTGGTTCTTCAACATTGGGCTCATTGATCAACTCATCTGAATTGCCCGGCTCCTCGCCAGCAGGCTCATCAAGTTCTTCTGATGCGGAATTATTGTTTTCCCCTGCCGAATCGTCCGGATCTTCAATTTCGGAGCCATCCGTATCTTCGGGATCAGAGACATCCGATACATCTTCCGAACCCTCCGCCTCCTGCTGCTCAGATACACCTTCGTTGACGCCCTCTTCATTATTTGCCCCATAGCTTACGTCATTATCTTCAGAGGTGTCGGCCGTTTCGCTGTATGAGCTTACACCGTCCCCTGCTGCATAATCACTGTCCGCCATTGCAGGCACAACCGAAGTAAATATGAGAGCGACAGTCAAAATTAAAGATAAGCTTCTTCTGATCATTTTTGACATATCTTGATCTCCTTATGAAATATTTTTTGGTCAGGTTCCCCCCATTTAGGAGGCCCTCTGGCTGTGAAACAGTTCAATTTCACAACACTCTACCTCCTGTATTTATCCACCTTAACAACTATTGATTACGATTACTAACTAACTTTTAAATAAAAATTGAAACGTCTGATAATTACAAACAGCCGCCTGCTGCTGCAGGCGGCTTGCCTTTTTACGCAGGCTGTTACCCAAAACTTATATATGGGAATTGATGATCAATAACAATCAGACAGCATTCTTATGAAACCGCCCGACTTTGTTAGAGCGCATACATGCCTGCATGCTGTACAATAGAGGGAATAAGGCCTTACCGGCCTTATTCCCTTCAAATATCCGTCTTACTTAGTTAGATATTTGTAGAAGATAGCCGCGCTTTCCGCACGGGTGATAGAATTAAGAGGCTTAAACGTATTATCCGTGTAACCGGAAATTAAACCATTGGCAGCGCACTTCTTAACGGAGTCGGCAGCCCATGAGGCAACCTGCCCCGCATCGCTGAAGGTAAGGTCCTTTGAACCTTCGTCGTCCACCAGCTTAGCGAATACCACACAAACCTCCTGACGGCTGATATTCCTGCCGCCTTCGGCATAATACTTACCTTCATTCAAAGAACCGTTCATAAGATTATTGGCGTGAGCCAAAGCCCAGAATTCACGAGCCCATTCAGGCACCGAGGACCAATCCGCAAAGTGTGCCGCGGCGCTCTCAAGCTGGGCAGGCGTGGCCTTGCCCCAACCCATAGCCTTAGAAAGCATAGTGACAAACTCGTTTCTGGTTATTTCGGCGTTAGGCCGGAAGGTTCCGTTTTCATATCCGCTGACAACTGCCTTGTTAGCCAGATACATAATTGCGTCATAGCCCCAGAAGCTGGAAGCCACATCGCTGAATTTGCTGCCGGTTACCGGCGGCGTAACAGGACCCGGTTCGACTGGCGTTACTACATTGGAATCACCAATAACCGTCAGCTTAACCGTACCCTTATAGGTAAGTCCGTCCTGCACAACAGTTATTTCCACAGTGGTTACTCCAGCCTTCAAGCCTTCAATAGTTATAGTCTCGCCATTATCCTTCATGATAGCCGCAATGCTGTCATCATTTATACTCCAGGTGAAGTCCGCATCATCGGCAAGCTGAACAAGAGCGCTGCCTCTTCTGAGTGAAACGCTGGCGCTGATACTCTCACCAACCTTTACAGTGGTCTTGGAAAGTGAGATTACCGCCGACCTGCTGCCGGTGCTGCCGCCACCACCACCGCCGCCGCCGCCGCCACTGCTGCCGCCGCCACCGCTGGAGGCTGACAAGGCAACATCTTGGGTAACATTAGCGCCGTTTACGGTTACGGTGACTGTTCTTGAGGTGTAGCCGGTTCTTGTCACTGTCATGCTGTAGGTTCCGTCAGCTATACCGCTAAAGGAATAATTTCCGTTGGTATCGGTAGATGTAGTCGACGTACCTATGCTGCCGGTCAATCTAACCGTAGCTCCCGATAACCCGCTGCCGGAGGAGCTGTCGGTTACCTGGCCGGATACGGTATAGGTACCCGAGCCGCCGGAAGGAATCAGACTTACATTCGCGCCGGTCACATTAGCTCCATTTACTACCACGGAAGTACTACCTGTGGTATAGCCCGTTGCAGAGGCAGTCAAGGTGTAGGAATCGTTGGCAACATTCGCAATGGTATAATTGCCGTTACTGTCGGTTGTAACAGGAGTGTAAGCGCCTGCAGAAGTGCTCAGAGTTACAGTCGCTCCTGAAATACCGCTTCCCGTTACGTTGTTAGTAATCTTACCGGAAACTGAATACGGACCGGGTGTAAGACCAGCAAGTAAAAACGCATCAACCGTCAAGTTGCCTGATACTGTAATACTAGGTGATTTAGCGGCATAGCCCGCCTTTGAGAAGGTCAGGATATATGAACCAGCTGAAACACCAGGAATACTATAATTTCCGTTGCTGTCGGTCGTAGCAAGTGTAGCTGAGCCATCCAAGGATACTGCTACGCCTGCAAGCACAGGACCTGTCCAGGAACCTTCATAAACAGTACCGGAAACAGTATACGTAGCGGCTGCATCCAAGCCTATATTATGTCCTGTCACATTGGCGCCTGATACGGTAACACCACGGCTGCCGGGGTCGTAACCTGATTTCGTCGCGACCACCACATATGTACCGCCATCGGGTACGTTTGAAAGCACGTAATTACCGGAAGCGTTTGTTGTTGCCGACACATTTAAACCGGGTATCGTTACTGTCGCCCCATTAATTGGCAGCGTAGTCGCAATGTCATACACTATTCCGGCTATGCTGTACAAGCCAATAGGCGCCGGAGGATTATCATCCAGAGTCACATTTACCGTAACATTGCTGCCGGCTACGGTTACATTCACCTGCATTATTGCATAGCCTGAAGGAGTTGCGTCAACAGACAGAACATAAGCTCCGTCAGGTACATTGGCAATGCTGTAATACCCGGCGAGATCGGATGTAGCTGTACCAACTGTAGCCGTGCCGCTTATATTAGTCATTGTCAGTGTCAATGCCGCTCCCGAAACCAGGTTGCCAAGGTTATCATCAATAATACCGTCTATCGTATAAGTAGCAACCGGGCTTAAGTAGAAATCAGCTCCCGTTATATTGCTGTTAACTATATTAGATCTGCTTCCGCTTGCATAACCTATTTTCGAAGCATTTATGGTATACGTGCCGCTAGCAATATTAGCAAAGCTATAATCGCCATTGCCATCTGTTGCTGTTGTAGCTATCTGATTGTTTGAGCTATCAATCAGATTTACGGTCGCACCCGTGATCGGATTATTCGTTGATACTTCATACACCGTTCCGGAAATACTATACGTGCCTGCGCCTCCGCCCGTCACTGTCAAGGCTGCCACGTTAGAGGTAGCGGTATTTACGCCAGTGGCGTCGGTAACTACGCAGCGGTAGTATCCGCTGTCGCTTGTAGCTACGTTTGAAAGAGTCAGCGTAGCGTTTGAAGCGCCGGATATGGTACCCCAAGTCACATTGTCACTGCTGTATTCCCAAGTATAGCTGTAGCTGCCTGAACCACCGGACGCAGTCGCGGTGAAGGTAACAGTGTCACCAGCCGCTGCCGTATTGGTTGAAGCGGTTATCGAGCAGCTGATCGGGTTGTTTATAGTGATAGCAAGAGTTGAGTTAGCTGCTGTGCCTGACTCTCCTTTGCTGTTTTCAGCTTTGACAGTAACATTCCCCGGTGCCAAGGCCGTGATCTGCAATTGATCAGGCGCCGCGGTTGTTTGCATCGTCGCTATTAATGATCCGTTTGTATAAACCAAGTACAAGTCGTCCAGATCAATCGTACTCAACGCGCTATTAACTATCTGAACGATCTTGGTTTCGCCAGGTACCATTGACAAGGTTGGCGTATCGAATGAGTATGTCACATAAGTAGCCGTACTTGGGTTGCCGCTGTACTCGGCTGTAAAGGTGTATCCAGCTCCCGAAGCCGACGTAACCGTGTATGTGCCTACATCTCCTGCGCTTGCCAGACTTCCGTCTGCCATTACTACCCCATTGCCGAGATCATTAAGGAAATCCACATCACCTATTGCATTACCGAAGGCAACGCTTACATCATAATACTCAACCGCGCCGCTGCTATATACGACCTTTTCTCTAAGCCTTATATAATCTCCGTCGTCCATAAGCATATATGTGCCGGGTACTAATGTACCGGTGCCTGTAGACTGGGTCATGTAAACATTAAAGGTAGTTCTAAGAACATTGTTTGAGTCGTACAGCTCAACGACAGCCGTAGCTGTTTCGTTTACAGCCATACGTAATATACCGTTTGCGAGAGCTGTGGTATCCAATACATTGTGCGGGTTACTTATCAAAGTGTAAACAGGCGTAAGCCCTCCTGCAAGATTGCAGTTTATTGTAATAACCTCACCATAATTAATGTATTGGTCGCCGGGTATCTGCTCATCAACATTAAACGATACGGACCTGGTCCCCATAGAAGCGCTGGGAACCGGCGAACCCGCGGTATTTACCGTTTCAAGCTCAAACGTAAAGCTTCCTCTGTCGGTAGGCGTGATATAAATATAGCTTATCGTGCTATAGGCTGCCTTATCTGTACTGTAGTTCAGGTTTGAACCGGCCTCGGTCATCTTAAGCTGGTTGCTTAAGTGGCCTGTAGCGGAAGCAGCCAGCATGGAAAGCTCAGAATCTGTGAGAGGTCTGGTAGAACCATCCTCAAGCCTGTACTTAACTTCAATCCGAACCTTTTCATTAATGTAAGCGCCGGCAGCGTTTATATCAAGTTCATTCCCAATTGAGTCAAATCTGGTGGTTGAGTACGGAGTACCAAGAATTATGTCATATACCCGCTTGGAAGTATCGGCGTTATAATACAATTCCTGATCGTCATGAATGCCCCCGTTTGCGGCACTGCCAAACCACATGCTGCTTGCATTAGTTTTATCAATGGTGTATGTATTGCCTAATGTAAGTCCTGGTATCAGACTTAAATTATCCCAAGTCAGCTCCACTGCTCCCTGGCCTACTGTAACTACCCGGCAATCGATATAAATCAAATCCTCAGTTGTCTGAGAGCCGTCGCTGTGAGTTATAGTAACCGGGCCGTGGGTCAGCGTAGGTATAAGCGTGGAAGTATTGGATGCTACTTGCATGTAAGGCATGAGATTCTGGAATTCACTGTAATACATGAAATCCGCGCCTGCAATATTCGCTATGTCGCTCTTAACCTTCCCGGTAATATCTGCGGAGGCAACCTGTATGCTGTCATAAACTACAGGAAGCACCTTAAAGGAATCGGGCAGCGACTTATCAAGCAGATACTCAAAGCCTGTGGGGTTAGAAGTAACCGTATACGGAGTAACGTCCTCACCTACGAGTGCTATGCTGTCAACTACAGAGTCTATATTTATGTCAAAGTAGTATAATCCGCTTGAAGTGAAATCTAAAGCAGGCACTTCAAAGGTTTGGCCTTCAACAGTAACTTCTTCATAGAAAATAACCCTGAAGATACCAGGCTGATTCGGCGTCAGCTTAAATACGCCCGGTGCGCTCCAGCTGAAGTTTACAAGGCTGGTAACATCAGTCCAGTTACCTGAAACCTCATAAACCTTCACCGTCAGCTTAGACATTTCATCTTCTAAAATCTGATTAAGGGCAGAGCCTGACAAGCCGTAATTAAGAGTACTCTGAACAGTTGCTCCAATGGCCATAGCATTGCCATATTCAACTCCTTCATTAGAAGTCAAATAAGCCCTCAGAACATCAACCGGATCTATTTCTCCTATAGCATAGGCTCCTGGAGTAGTCCAATTAGGAAGCGTTGGGCCGTTAGCAGCATTGTAAGAGCTCTCACTGTCCATCATAAACAAAACGCCGTCTTTGAACTGATTAAGAGCAGGGTAATAATACCTTGATACAGCGCTATCCAACTCTTCACCATCACTGTAGCCAATCTTAACGCGGAAGGACTTCTCAACCCCCACATTGCCGCTTGCGGCACTGCCAGTTGCTAAAATAGTATTGGCTGAGGTAAACTGGTCGTTACCATAAAATAAATAAGTTTGACTGCTTCTGCCGGTATAATCCTCAACCTCAAGCTCTGTCATATAATGCTCGGTAGCCTTAACCGCAAACAAAGCGGAAAGATTAGCGCCGTAACTACCGGTGGTAAGGTCGTAGGTATAATACGGAGTCGCGTTTGCATAACTGTTAACAGAAACATCTCCTGCCAACACCATATTATCCAGATTTAAGCCTGAGCCTTGTACATCATAAGTCCATATCTCACAATCAATTAAATCGCCGGTAACTGCGTAGTCGGTGAAACTAGCGTTATGTCCTATCTTAGTGGCGGCGTCTGCATAGTTTGAGGCACCCTGTAGATTTGCGCCTTGACTAGTCACCGGATTCCAGTAGTCCATTATGGATGACAAAGGCCACCCCCACGGATCTGTTCTGGTTTGATTAACGCCTTCCACAGCCACCTCTTCATAGTAGGTCGAGAAATTATAAGGGTCATTACTAGCCTGGTCATTTCTGTCTTCACTAGAAAATACCGGCACTACATACATCGCAAAATATTCGCCCTTCGGAAGCTCTATTTCATTGCTGTATGGAGTCGTGCCGCTGCCTATTATAGGGTTAGCATAATCAAAGACCCTATTGCTTGAAATAGTCGGAGCAGCGCCGCTGCCTGATAAGGAGGTCAATGTACTGGTATCTATACTGTCGATACCCGTCTCGCTGACCAGATAATACTTCAAATCTGTTACAACAGGTAAATCCAGCATAACCTGTATTGTGCCCTGGGTGCCCTTATCATCGGTAAAGGAAATAGTAGACGTCTCTCCATAGTAGGCGTCCTTCCAGGTTCCTGCCGTATCTACCGGGCCGCCTCTGTCGGTAGCCTTAATCAAAAGCTCACCGGTTGAGCCTCCGGAAACCGTGAAAAAGCCAGCTAATGACGGATAGTTGTCGTTAACTACATTCAAGTTTGATAATGAGCTGTAAGGAACCGGTGCGTCAGAACCATTAGAGTAATGAGCATGCAGCGTAAATTCGGAGGAAAGGCCTATAGGGATTCCCGCCGCGGTAGGGCTGCCCGTAATGTAGTCATAATGAGTTACAACATTAGTACCAGTCATATCAGTACCGACTAGATAAAAATATTCCGCCACTGATTCTATAATGGTTATATCCAATGTAATAGTATTTGACCCGCCACCTAAGATGGAAATAATAAGACCGGCTTTAACTTCATCACCAAATGAACCGGTTAGGGCTCTTGCAAGCAGCACCTGCTTATATGGAGCCGCAAGCTGCTCTCCAGTAACATCGCTGGCAACGCCTCCGGCTTGTGTGAAGTTTGAAGGATTACTAAATCCAGCTAAAGCCATATTATTGCTGTCATACCATCCATTCACACCCACTGCGTCATCAGCTACCAATACTCTTTTCGTTGTAGAGCTGGATGCTATAGACACAGGCACATAGTAAGCGTATCCGCCTTCTGGTATTTCTGCTTCTTCAAGGCTGCTATCCGAGGTGTTCTGATTGTAATTATATACGTTATTGACTACTGTAGTACCGCGATCATAACGTGAAACCTTCTTTATACCGTTCTGCGACGGATTGCTGTTGATAGCGCTTTCCACTGCTGTGAGTGTGTTGCTTTCATAGAACTTAGCCGGTATTTGATAAATCTCATAAGAATGCGGCTGGAAAACTACAGACTGTAATCTCAGGTCTATTTCACCTATACTACCAGTACTGTCATTGTAAGTTATCGTCAAGGTTTCAGCGACGGCGCTGGAACCGGCAGAAATACGAAGCGCAAGGTTGCCGGAGCCGTCATCTACCCATTCGGCTGAGTAATTATTTAACGGTGAAAGTGAAAACATTCCTCTCAATTGATAAGACACAGACCCTAAATCCGATTCCACAGTATATATGGTAGCATCGTTATAGGATCCGGTTGTTCCTACATTTAAGCTGTTGCTGGAAGAAATAGAAGAACTTCCGTTAACAAAGATAGTCGTTGGGTTTGCCGTTGCACCCGGCACCCCAGTAAGCGTCTGAGGCAGAGCAATCGCAGTGCTGCCCTGATGCTCTTCCAGAACCATACTTGAAGCACTATAATAATAAATATCCACATCAAACAAAACAGTTCCCACGGCTCCCGTTACACCATCAGTTACACTAATTCTTGCTAACGCCGTTGTGGGAATGGTCGTAAAATCACTGGCGGCAAATGAAAACTCCAAAACGCCATTGCTATTAACATTTTGCGCCAATGAAAGCGGCGTAACTGTTGTGGTTCCATCATGTATATCTATACTATAATTGCCTGCGGATAAGTTCATATGGCTGCCGAGCGCGTCAAACAGCTCGGCTTTAACCTCAATTGTGTCTCCTTCGTAAACAAAATAGGGAGATGAGGAGCCATACATATTAGTAGTCAGTGTGATATAAGGAGCTTTTAAATCAACTGATACTGTTGTGGTATATGACGGAGTGCTTCCGCCGTTCTTATAATCCATTTGGACATAGATAGGCACTGTGGTGCCAGCCGTAAGGCTGGTAAAATTGGCTGACGTAAATACATTGGTAGTAAGCGCTGTTACATCGTAATAAGCGCCGGCTCCAGTAAGCGTTGAACTATTAAGCTCAACATAAACTCCAACACTTGTTCCATTATTGGGTTCAATTACATCACTTAAAGGAACTGATATGGGTGTTCCAAAAGCATCGGTCGCGCCTTGTACGCTGATATGCCCCAATATCTCCCCAAGGGTTATACTAGCCGTGGTACTCGTAGAGTCAAATGTTAAGTTGAGCCCATCATTTACCAGGCTTCTGCGGTTTGAATTCAGCACAAAGGTATTGTTCTGTTGAGAATTTATGCCTGCGCTGGTGTTTATAACATTGGTTACATTGGTATAGCTAAGATTAACAAAGGTAACATGGGGATAATCCGTCTTTACCTCGTCTAAATTCACTTCGCCGACAATGTTTTTGCCGCGCAAGTCCCACGTAGTGTTCGCAGTATTAATGGTTCCAATAGCAGCGCTTAACGAAGGATTTGTTATGCTCGCACGCACGGAAATACTAAGCATTTGACTTGCAACTGAGAAAACCATTGCGAAAACCAATAATAAGCTTAGCGTTCTTTTACCAATTTTATTTTGCATTAAGTTATTACTCCTTCCTATGATTTCTGTTACCGTCATCCGGCTAAGCCGATAACAAATTTGTAATATATATAAAACACAACTCTAGCCATTTGATCCCAAAGACCAAAGCTATGGAGTCAGGAAGAACGACTTACCTCCCCTCATCACAATCTCATTCTTTAGTATGGATATAGGAAGCGCCGCTTGCCGGCAAAAAGCTCTTTCCCCGGCGCTTCAGCCTTTAATGCACATAATCAAGGTACACCCAACATCCTAATAACCCCCTTCTCTCCCTCAATATCAAGACAGCATTGCAAGATATCAACCTTTTCCGACCGTATCTCACGTATGGTTGGATTCTTTGCTGCACACCACCCCCTTAAATTCATACATTTTGGAAAAGTGTACTTTTTAAAACTTTCTGCAAACAAAAAAAAGGACCCATCAACTGGTCCGAGTAGTAATTCTAATCGTCTTATACCAGCTAAGACTCCTTTTATTTCGACACTTCCTAAGCAACACTCCTTATCTTTCAAACTCCCATTGGGTTGTTAACCATGCTTAGTTTTTGCTCTAAATTTTAAAATATGTTGTTATGTATTTCCTTTTTTTGATTTCTATCAAAGAGCGTCCGGCATTTCTTTAGATAACTTTCATTTTATCCTTTTTGTATTTTATATGTAATAATCTTAATATTATAATAATAACTTCGCGACAAAATACGTATTGAAAAAATGGAAAATTTCTGTTATATTATTTTATAAAAGTACACTTTTTCAAACTTTTTGCAGAATCCTGCAATGTCAGCATTCCATTCTCATATTGTCGTATTTTCCCGTAAAAAGTCCCTATTGGCATATTGCAGTCTTCGGCCGCTTGCGCAAGCGGGATTATTTTATTTTTCCATCTGGTATATACGATGTAAAAATTATCAGGCAACGGAGACGGCGGCCTGCCGAATTTTACTCCCCGCGCTTTTGCGGCGGCAATTCCCTCAGCCTGTCTCTGCCTTATATTCTCCCTTTCGTTCTCAGCTACAAAGGACAGAACCTGCAATACAATATCGCTTAAAAAAGTGCCAAGCAGGTCTTTTCCACGTCGGGTATCCAACAAGGGCATGTCGATAACTACTATGTCCGCTCCCTTCTCTCTAGTTATAACGCGCCACTGCTCAATAATCTCAGTGTAATTCCGGCCGAGCCTGTCTATTGATTTAACGTAGACAACTGAATCGGCGTTAAGCCTGTTTAGCAGCTTCTTGTAAGCGCGACGGTTGAAATCCTTTCCAGACTGCTTATCCATATAAATATTTTTTTCGGGAATGCTTAATTCCAACATTGCGATTTTTTGTCTGGCCTCATTCTGATCCCGGCTGGATACTCTGATGTATCCGTATACTTTCATCCATACCTTCCTCCTTACTTTTTCTTCTTAAAAATAAACACTATCTCTCAGTACAGATAGTCTTCATTTACAATTAGTATTGTTTTACCCGAACATCTCCCTAAGCTTATATTACAATATTTTTTACCAGCATGTCTATAGAATAACCAAAACTGTTCAAGAACATTCAAAAAGAAAATACATTCTAAAAAGGTTGACATTTCCTTTGCTTTGCGCTTATATTTATTTCATAATCAAACCATGTTTTTAAAATTCAAAGGAGTGTAATACAAATGAAAAAAACCCTAAAGCATATTTTTGGCACGATACTATTAGTCACTTTAATAGCGGGCTTACGCTGTGCGGTGATGGCAGCGCCAACCGCTGTTAATAATTACGCTGATTTGGAATATCAACTTAATCAAGGAGCCGATGAGATAACCATTACCCAAAGCTTTAGTTTTAACGGAAATATTGAAATCGCCGAGGGCAGAAACATTATTATTTCCGGCGCGGGGCTTACACTGACTCAGACCGTTTCTGAGGAAAGACACTTTGTAATCGCGTCCGGCGCGAGCCTTGTCCTTCATAATTTGACGCTGGATGGTTCTGATAGCGGCGGAGGCATTGAAGTGGATAACAACGGAAGCCTGGAATTACAAGATAAGGTAGCCATAAAAAATTGCTATGCCGAAAACGGAGGAGCTATCTATACTTATAATACCGGCTACTCCAACATAACAACCTCGCCGGATACGATTTTAAGCGGTAACAAAGCACTGAAGGCTTACATCCCCCCCGCCAACGCGCCGTCCCTGTATCCCAATATTAAATTCGCGTCGGCCAGCTTATTAGAACACCCGTTAAACAACTGCGATATAAATTATACCGGTGGCAAAATATTTACATATACCGTAACCTATAATGAAAATATACCTAACACCATAAATTCAAAAACCTATTCCGAGCCGGTGGATTACATAGATTCATTTACCTATGAGCTCCTTTACTCAAACGACCCCAACCTTAAATTTACACGCGGCGGGTACGGCTTCAACGGCTGGAATACACAGCGCGACGGTACAGGAACATCTTATGCCGCCGGAGAAGAAATCGCGCTTTCGGACGACTTAGAGCTTTACGCTCAATGGCAAGCAAGCGGAAGCGGCGGAAGCAGCGGCAGAGGAACCTCCACCTACAACACATCATTTACAAACGGCTCAAGCTCCGGTTCAGGCTCAGGCAGAAATGATTACTCTACAAATCCGGGCTTTTTGAGCAATTCTACAAATGATACTATTCTCTCTGTTATACTAGACCCTGTCCAAGGATTTGATACGGATAAGGCTGAAGCTTCCCCGGAGCAGCCCGGCCAAAGCCTTGATGCGTCCGCTGCCGGTCAAAAAGCTAATCCCGCGACCAATGCGTTCAACATCCTAATGCTGCCGGCTTTGTTGCTTATGTGCGTCGGTATGTTTATATATAAGCTCAGGCTGTTAAGCCCTTATAAATGAAATGACACAGAAAACGGAGCCGGCTGTATAGCTACAGCTGGCTCCGCTCTTTGCAACTTCATCGCCCTTAACCTCATATTTTTTGACCTGTGCAATAGGTTTCAAGATAATTTAACGCGGATTTTACGGATTTAGCGGATTAACGCGGATTTATAACGCGTTTTGTGTTGACCATCCTTCGGAATTCAGCCTCTCTGCCAAAATTCAAAAGTAAGCCTACGGTTATATTGGTTGCCTTCAAGTAGTTCATTAGCTGTGATTCATGAGCTGTGTTTAATTCTGATACAGCTTTAAGCTCAATTATCACTTTGTTATCAACTACAATGTCAGCAAAATATTTACCTACGATGATATCTTCATAGTGAACTGTTATTGGGCATTGTTTTTTCACTTCAAGATCGTTTTTTGAGAGTTCATAAAACAAGGCATTTTCGTAAACATGCTCTAAAAATCCATATCCCAATGTATTGTATACCTTATAAAAGCATCCTATCACAGTTTGAGTAAGCTCTTCGTTTATAAGCATTCTTTGCTTCACACCTTTTTTTAATCCGCGTAAATCCGTTAAATCCGTTAAATCCGCGTTCTTATTCATTCCTGCTGGCCAGCATCAAGCCAAGCTGATCTGCCCGCCCAGCTGGTTCTCCACCTTATCCTTTTCCGTGATAAAGTGGCCTGCGGAAGGAATCTTATTAATTCGGTAATATTCCAAATCATGAGATATAAATTCCTCCGCCGGATATAGCCTGGTCATTTTATTTTTCTTGCGAAGCGTGCATACCTGTACGCCGGTGGCATTTTTTGACGCGTTTACGCTTAATAAAGACGTATTAAAAAGCGCCGCCTTGTCCATATCCCTAATAGCTACAAAGTCCTTGTCCTCAGGTAGCCAATAGATAGCCACAAGCTCGGACTTGCCGGAATAAGCGTTCACCAGCTTTTTACGGTTGGTTTTTGTCGCGTAGCTTGACAGGCTGACCTTGGCTATCTTGCCGTTGGCGAAGGCAAACAGCAAGCTGCCCTCATAATCCTTTGTAGGCATAAGGAAAATTATTCTCTCGTCCGGCTCCATATCAAACAGGTTGTTAAGGTATTCTCCCATGCTGGAGGCTTTGCAGTCCGGTATGTCGTACAGCTTCGACTTAAAAGCGCTGCACTTATTGGAGAACAAAATCAAATCCGCCTTATTACCGGTCTCCAATTCTTGAATGATTCGGTCTCCATCCTTTACCTTCTGCTCGGAGGCGGAACGCAGGGACGCCAAAGAAATTTTCTTCAAATAATTCTGTTCCGTCAAAAACAGCTTCAAGCCGTAATCTTCAATAAATTCTTCTTCATCTATTTCCAGCAGCTCCTCCTGAACCACAATTTCAGTTCGGCGCTCCTGCCCATATTTTTTAGCAACGTCCCGAAGCTGGCGGCAAATCAAGGTTTTGATTTTGCCTTCATTTTCAAGATAAGAGTTTAATTCCTCCAGCTCTTTTATGAGCTTGTCCCTTTCGTTGACCTTGTTTAAAAGATATTCCTTGTTTAAGTTTCTAAGGCGTATTTCAGCGATAAACTCAGCCTGCTCCCGGTTTATGTCAAAGCCCTCCATTAAGTTTGGAATAACCCGGCTGTCCTCCTCAGTTTTACGTATAATCGCAATTGCCCTGTCTATATCCAGCAATATTTTTGAAAGGCCTTCCAACAGGTTCAGCCTTTCATTTTTCTTTTCTATATCAAAGGCTATTTGACGCCTCAAGCAGCCGGCGCGGAATATAACCCACTCCCTCAATATTTCCCTTACGCCCATAGTTCTGGGCTTTCCTTCTATCAAAATATTAAAGTTCGCGCTAAACCTGTCCGACAGGGAGGTCATGCTGAAAAGCCGCTGCATCAAAAGCTCCGGGCGCACGTTTCGCTTTATGTCTATTGCTATCTTAAGGCCATGAAGGTCCGTCTCATCCCGGATATCATTTATCTCTCTCAGCTTTCCGGCCTTCACCAAGGCAACTACCTTATCTATTATAAACTCAATAGTAGTGGTATAAGGAATTTCATAAACTTCTATACAATTATTCTTTTTATCGTAACGGTATTTAGCCCGTAAAGTAAATCCTCCCCGGCCTGTTTCATATACCTTGGCCGCTTCCTCGGCATCCTGGATAAGCTCTCCGCCGGTAGAAAAATCCGGCCCTAAAAGGTACTTGGACAAATCCACATTCGGGTTTTTAATATAAGCCTCAGTAGCGGCGCAAACCTCATTCAGGTTAAAGCTGCAAATAGAGCTGGCCATAGCAACCGCTATACCCTGGTTAGGCGTTACGAGCACATTTGGAAACGTAGTAGGAAACAGCGTCGGTTCCTTGGTGGTTCCGTTATAATTATCCATAAAGTCAACAACATTTTTGTCTATATCCCGGAAAATCTCCTCACAAAAGGAGCTCAGCTTCACCTCGGTATACCGGCTGGCCGCGTAAGCCATATCCCTGGAATAATGCTTGCCGAAATTCCCCTTTGAATCCACAAAGGGATGAAGCAAGGCGTCATTTCCCCGGGTAAGCCTTACCAAGGTTTCATATATAGCGCTGTCGCCGTGGGGGTTAAGCTTCATAGTCTGGCCCACCACATCGGCGGATTTTATTCTGTTGCCCTTCAAAAGCCCCATCAGGTACATGGTATACAAAAGCTTCCGGTGGGCAGGTTTAAAGCCGTCGATCTCCGGTATTGCCCGGGAAACTATGACGGCCATGGCATAGGGCATATAATTCAGTTCAAGCGTGTCGCTTATATTTTGTTTAATTATGTTCTCTTCCGGTCTTTTCTGTTTCTTTGACATATTTTTACACTACCTCGCTCATATCGATGTATTTATGTCCAAACTCCTCGATATGTTCCTTTCTGCCTTTAAGATTATCCCCTTGCAGAAGGTCAAACATGAGCCTTGTCTTTTCCTCATCCTCCGGCATTACAAGCACAAGCTTACGGGTCTCAGGGTTCATGGTGGTCTGCCACATCATCTCCGGCTCATTTTCCCCCAAGCCCTTTGAGCGTTGTATGGTATACTTTCCCTTAAGCTTGGATACTATATCGTTTTTCTCCTTGTCGCTGTAAGCGAACCAGGTTTTTTTTCCGGAGTTTATCTCGTATAATGGGGATTCGGCAATAAACACCTTTTTTTCATTAATTAATGTAGGAACCAAACGGTAGAGCATGGTCAGAATAAGCGTGCGTATCTGGAAGCCGTCCACGTCCGCGTCGGTACATATTATAACCTTGCTCCATTTAAACTGGCTTAGGTCAAAGGAATTGAAGTTTTTGTTGTGCCTTGTTTTTATCTCCACTCCGCAGCCCAACACTCTGAGAAGATCTATGATCACGTCACTTTTGAATATCCTTTCATAATCCGCTTTAAGGCAATTAAGGATCTTTCCACGTATAGGCATTATTGCCTGAAACTCCGCATCTCTCCCAAGCTTACAGGCCCCCAGGGCCGAATCTCCCTCCACTATATAAATCTCCCGGCGTTCGATGTCCTTGGTTCGACAGTTTACGAATTTCTCAACCCGGTTGTTCATATCCAAGCCGCTCATAAGGTTTTTCTTTATATTTATGCGGGTTCGCTCTGCCGTTTCACGGCTTCTTTTATTAATTAGCACCTGATTGGCTATCTTATCGGCTTCCGCCTTGTTTTCAATAAAATATACATTAAGCTGCTTTTTAAGATAATCCGTCATTGCTTCCTGAATAAACTTATTTGTGATGGATTTTTTCGTTTGATTTTCATAGCTTGTAATAGTGGAAAAGGAATTTGAAATGAATACTAAGCTGTCTTCAATATCGGGATAAGTGATTTTCTTTTCATCCTTTTTATAGAGCCCACCTGCTTTTATGTAGGCGTCAATGGCCGATAAAAAGCCCGACCTCACGGCCTTGTCCGGTGAACCTCCATGCTCAAGAAAGCTGGAATTGTGGTAATACTCCACTTGGTTTATTTCGTTGTTAAAGCAGAAGGCCATTTCAAATTTCAGCTTATATTCAGGCTTGTCCTCTCTGTCCCGGCCGCTTGTCTCATAGGTGAAATATTGAGGCTCCGTAAAGCTGGTCTCTCCCGCCATCTCAAGGATATAATCCTTAATACCGTTTTCATAATAAAAAACGAAGGAGGCGTCCGTTTCCTCATCATAAAGCTCAAAGGTAAGGCCGGCGTTAACTATTGCCTGCCGCTTTAATATCTTACTATAGTATTCCAGCGGTACATTAATATCCGTAAACACATCCCTGTCGGGCCTCCATATAAAGGACGATCCGGTAGACTTTTCCGCCGTCCTTTGTTTCATCAGCCCGCCGACGTTTTCTCCTTTTTCAAACCTCAAGTTAAATTCATAACCGTCGCGGATTATCTTAACATCCATATACTCGGAGGCGTACTGAGTAGCGCAAAGGCCCAGACCGTTAAGCCCCAGGCTAAATTCATAATTATCGCCTGTATTATTATCATATTTTCCGCCTGCGTACAGCTCGCAGAATAACAGCTCCCAATTATACTTTTCTTCCCGGGGGTTATAGTCTACCGGACAGCCTCGTCCAAAATCCTGCACCATTATGGAATTATCCTTGTAGCGGCGCACCAGTATTTTTTTACCGTAGCCTTCCCTTGCCTCATCTATTGAATTGGATATTATCTCAAATATTGCGTGCTGGCACCCCTCCAGCCCATCCGAGCCGAAAATAACGGAGGGACGGAGCCGCACCCGGTCGGCTCCCTTTAAGGAGGTGATGCTTTCGTTGGTATATGTGTTAGTATCTTTTCTGTTTTTCATTCATATGTTTCCTCTCTTGTCTTGTTACAACAGCTTTCTTATGTCACTGAAGGCCACAAACACGGCCAATATCATGAGCATTACCAAGCCGATAAAATGCACCATGCCTTCCTTATCCGGCGGCACCGGCTTGCGCCTTACGGCCTCCACAAACAGGAATATCAGCCGGCCGCCATCCAGAGCCGGCAGAGGCAGCAGGTTAAAAAGCCCTATGCTTGCGCTTAACATAGCTACAAAGGTAAGCACGGTTTTAACAGTATAGGAGACCCCTAGCTTCATGCTTGCGTCATAAGTTTCCCCAATAGCTGTGACTATTCCGATAGGGCCGCTGACATCGGACATATCCGCTTTAAAGGTAAATAGTTGGACGATCCCCTCCAGATTAACCCGGATAAGGAACAGCATTGTATAATAACCGTCGGATATAGTATCGGTTAAGCTTGCCTTTGTATACTCACCTGTGGATTCGCCAGCCGTAAGAGGCGCTTTTCTTTGGGGATAAAACCCCAATATATAGCGATTCTCCTCCTGTATATAGACAGGCACAACTGTTTTATCAAGCAAAGCGCCATCTCTTTTTACTGTAAGCCGTACTTCCATATCCTTAACCGAAGAAAGCTCATAGGACAAGTCGTCATAAATATTTATTTTACGCCCGTTTATCCTTACTATCCTGTCGCCCTTTCGCAGCTGGGCGGTTTCTGCCGGAGAGCCCGGTATGACCTCGTTGATTACAGGCTCAACCATACCGTTGACGGCTGATATTCCGACGAATATTATCAAGGCCAGCACGAAATTCATAAAAACTCCCGCGCTTATTACGGCTATTCTGGCCCATACGCTTTTATTATTAAACGCGCGGGTGTCATCATTCGCCTCGTCCTCCCCAAGCATTTTACAAAACCCGCCTATTGGAAACAGACGGAGAGAATATAACGTATCCCCTTTCTGCACGCCAAAAAGCTTTGGGCCCATTCCGATGGCAAACTCCTCCACCAATATGCCTGCCTTTACAGCCACAATGAAATGACCAAATTCATGAATGAGCACGATTACTCCAAACATCAGTATTGCTATTATTATTGCCAAGCTCTACACCTTCCTTAAATACTCCCTGGCCCACCTGTCCGCTTCCAACGCGTCCTCCAGATCGAAATCATATTTTACAGTATATGCGTCCATAGTCATTTCTATTAACCGCGGAATATCGGTAAAACACAGCCTTCCCTTTAAAAAACCGTCAACCGCTTCTTCGTTTGCGCCATTTAGCACGGCCGGCATTGTGCCTCCGGTTTTAACAGCGTCGAACGCCAGCCTTAGACAAGGAAACTTTTCCATGTCCGGTGGTTCAAATGTCAGTTTGTTTCTGGTAAAAAAATCTATTTTATGTGCGGGCCCTTCTACCCTTTTGGGATATGTCAGGGCATATTGAATCGGCGTTCTCATATCCGGCTCGCCCAACTGGGCCATTACGGAGCCGTCCATAAACTCAACCATAGAATGTATGATACTCTGAGGATGCACAAGCACCTCTATCTGCTCAAGTGAAAGGTTAAAAAGCCATTTTGCTTCTATTACCTCAAGGCCCTTATTCATGTATGTGGCGGAATCCACCGTTATCTTTCTTCCCATTGACCAGTTGGGATGCTTCAATGCGTCTTCAACCGTAACCAGCTCCAGCTCTTCCTTCGTTTTATCCTTAAAAGGTCCGCCAGAGGCTGTCAAGTGAATTTTGCGTACTTCATTACCGGAGTTACCCTGCAAGCATTGAAAAATAGCGGAATGCTCGCTGTCTACCGGCCTTAGGGCAACTTGCTTTTCCCTTACCCGTTTCATTATGAGCTCTCCGGCGCTTACAAGAGTTTCCTTGTTGGCCAGCGCAATGTCTTTCCCTGCGTCAATAGCCTTTACAGTGGGCATAAGACCTATATTGCCCACCAGAGAATTAAGCACCATATCGGCGGAGCTTAGAGAAGCGATTATCTCCAGGCCCTCCATCCCATAATATACTTCTATTTTTTCCCCGGCCAGCGTTCTCTGCAGCTTCAGCGCAGAGCCTTCCTCCATTACCGCTACCGCCAAAGGCCGAAACCTTCGAGCTTGACTCTCAAGTAATTCTATATTTGAATGGGCGGTCAGCCCAACGATTTCTATTTCAGGTACGGCTTCCGCCACTTCCAGTGCTTGCGTCCCTATGGAGCCGGTAGAGCCGAGAATCGAAAGCTTCATTAATATCTTCCTAACGTTTATATTATCATTTTATTAGTAAAAGCATTACAAAGTAAACCGCGGGAGCTGTGAACAATACGCTGTCGAAGCGGTCAAGCACGCCGCCATGTCCCGGTATGATCTTTCCAAAATCCTTAATCCCGGTATATCTCTTAATGGCCGAGGCAGAAAGATCACCCAGCTGGGCAAACACCGCTCCGGCAGCTCCGGCTATAGTGCATAGCAGCACAATATTGATATCTTCTAAGAAAAACAGCTTGGAAACAGCAACGCTATATATATACGCCAATATTACCGCTCCCAGCACGCCGCCTACAGCTCCTTCCACGGTTTTTTTCGGGCTTAGCGTCGGCACAAGCTTGTGCTTCCCGAAAAGCGTTCCCGTAAAGTAAGCAAAGGTATCGCATCCAAAGGCGCAGATAAAAATCAACCAAACAAAGAAGCGCCCGTAAGAATAATGCCTGACTTGATAAACAAAGGAAATCAACAGAGCTACATAAAAAAATCCGAAAAACGCAATAGCGCAATCTATTATATTAATTTTCGGAAATTGAAAGACAAGGACCATCATCAGGGATATTAAAAAAAGAGAACAGATCGCCATTATCCCCTTGGTCCCTTCCATGTCTATAATCATATACAGTATTATAGCGAAAGCATAGCCAAGATAACAAATTAATAGTCTTTTTTTAAACATCGACATATAAAATTCCTTCATCCCGACAATTGCCAGCACCATATTAGTCACCAGGAGGGGAATTCCGCCTGTGTATACCATAAAAATAAGCAAGGGCAACCCAATTAAAGAAGAAATTATCCTAACTGCCAAGCTTTACACCTCGTTCCTTCCGCCATATCGCCTTTCTCTTTGCTGATATACGGCTACAGCCGCTTTTAAGTCTTGTATATTAAAATCAGGCCAGAGCTTGTCCGTAAAGTATAGCTCCGAATAGGCTGATTGCCAAAGAAGAAAATTACTGAGCCTTTGTTCTCCGCTGGTTCTTATTACAAGGTCAGGGGGCATCAGCTCCCATGTATCAAGAAATTTTTCTAATTCCTTTTCATCCAATTCATTTATGCGCTTCAAAGGATTCGTATCCCGCAAAAGCTCCCGCCCGAATTTTTTCACGGCGCGAATAAGCTCATCCCGGCCGCCATAGTTTAAAGCGATCACAACTGTCATGCCTTTTTTATTTTTAGTATAATTCTCCAAAAAATCAATTCTGTCTATCAGGTCGTCATCCAATCGGTCTCTATCCCCGATGACAAGTATTCTCATTTCATTTTTATCCTTGTCATCAATGTATTGCTGGATATAATCCCGCAAAAGTCCCATCAGATAGTCTACTTCTTCCCTTGGCCGGCTCCAGTTTTCCGTTGAAAAGGCATAGACCGTCAGACATTTTATTCCAAGCTTTTCCGCTTCCGCAGCCAGCTTCCGCAGCGCCTGGGCTCCCGCCTTATGCCCGGCGGACTTGGGCAACAAGCGTTTTTTAGCCCAGCGTCCGTTGCCATCCATAACTATAGCCACATGCTGAGGTATGTTTTGTAAATCCTGTTCCGCTTTCATTCTGCCTCCTAACCCGTATAAACCGAATTTCGTCATTGCGGGCTTGACCCGCAATCCCCTAAAATTCGGTTAAATATTATGGGTACATGTGCAACCACCATTAGGGGATTGCGGGTCAAGCCCGCAATG